>ERZ1370068.1766-contig-11701_pt1 | contig 112678 bp, 125 predicted proteins | sample MGYA00561227_ERZ1370068 | MGnify/ENA primary metagenome ERZ1370068 (study PRJEB38410, sample SAMEA6850437) | metagenome | study: Metagenomic assessment of the ecological functions of the soil: analysis of the soil microbiota associated with the...
CCAAGCCGTATTGCTAGATTCCGGATCAGCAGGTTGTGACCGCCGAACGGACGAAACACGAACGGCAGGGAACCCTCGTTGGCGATGCTCACCATGTTGGTGAGATCGTCGGCCCAGAACCAGCCGTCCAGCAGGAGGCCGGTAGACCCAGCCGGCGAGCGCAATGGGGATCAGCGCCGCGAGGGCGGGCCAGGAGACGAGACGACGGATCAGGCCCCCGGCCTACGGCCCGCCGCTTGTCAGGTGGGGCCCTGCGGTGCGTCGGGCTCGGGCGCCATGCACGATGGTGACGGAGCGGGGCCGCCGGTCGGCTGCGGCGGCGGGACTCGTTCGATGCCGATTCGACCGCCGGGCCGCGGTCGATGCTGTAGATGACCGGGCGATAGCGTCGATCGCCGGGCCGACAGCTGCGCCCCGCAGGCATGCGACCCACGATCGGTGGAAAGAGCTCTCGCCGAGGGCCTGCAGGAAGTGCGCATCGAGCTCGCGGCGCCACGGCGCGTCGATCCCGTCTACGGCGAGCAGCAGGTCGCGCCAGGTCCGCCTGCCGGTGCCTCCAGCCAGGTCGAACAGCGCCATGGTGTAGCCGGAGGTGTCGTTGTGGCCTTCCATGACCCGCGCGGTCTCCGGGATGCCCTGCAGTGACGTCGTCGGAGTCCGACAACGACAGGACCACACGATGACACGGATAGTACGCCGAGGATCGATCCCGAACGACGGAACGCGTCGGCGATGGCGGCGAGCCGCCTCCTTCACCTGCTCCTCCTCGATGCTCGGGCGCGAGCGCGCCCCGACGCCAGTCGTCCGAGATCGTCCACGTCCGCTGGCAGAGCGGGTGCCGAGGAAGACGCGGATCTTGTCGGCGTCGGCAGGCACGCCCTGCAGGTCGGCGAGCGGACTCGGCGCGGCTTGTCCGGGATTGAACAGGCAGACGACCGCAGCGCACCTCGGCCTTGTCGAAGCGGGTATAGAGCCCGGTCTCGTAGAGGCACCAGTCCCAGTTCTTCGACGGCGCGGTGAAGAGCAGCAGCGAGCATGTGGCTGCGCGCCAGCGCACTGCGGATCTCGCGCCGCCAGTCCATACCCGCCGGTGATGTCGATGCCGGAGACGAAGCAGTCGATCACCTCCCGATTGAGGCTTTCCGATGGCGTCCTTCACCTTGACCGCCAGCGCATGGTCATCGTGCTTGTGGCTGATGAACACCGCGAACTTGTCATCGCTGACAGCCATCGGCTCGCCTCCCGCCTGGGTCGCCGGATTACTAGCTACCTCGACCCCTCACACGCAAGCGCCCGGAATTTCGGCGCTGATCACTCGACGTATCCGAGCGCTCTCAGCCGCTGCGCCAGCCCGGCGTCGGCTTCGAGGCGGACCAGCGGCCCGGGCGACGGCGCGGCGTGCCGCCCAATCAGGTCGCGCGCGGCGCCCACCAGATCGGCCGCCGCACCGTCGGCCGCCGCCTGCGGGTGCGTCTGCCCCGGATCGTTCGTGAGGTCGTAGACCACCGCCTCCCGGTGCTCCCCGGCCTCGTGAGTCCATCAGCACGCGTCAAAAACGCTTCTGCGAGTATTTTCACGTGGGGCAGAAGACAATAGGAACCTGAACGCCGCCTCATCCGCAGAGCGCTCCCCAGCATCAGCACTCTCCGAGGGCACGGCAGCGTAACGGAGGAGCAACGCACGCAGATGCCCCTTTCAGCAACCAGCCTACACCTGGAGAGGCCGACGGCTCGCATGAGGGGCCAGCGCGTTGCTCTTGGTCACCACCCCCGGGCGCATCGTGTAGTCGAAGCACATGCGACCGTCCTCGAGGTGGTCCTCGAAGTGCACGTTCGCGCGCGCGCGCGCCAGGGCGTCGGCGATGCGGGCGAGGGCCAGGTCGTGGGTGGTGACCAGGCCGAGCGCGCCGCGCGGCGAGGCTCTCGGACGATCGCCTCGGCGCCGATCGGCGCGATCGTGCGAGTTGGTGCCGCTGCAGGATCTCGTCGAGCAGGAACAACAAGCGGCAGCGGTCCGCGCCCGATGGTCGACGATCTGGCTGAGCCGCGGCACCTCGGCGTAGAAGCGCGAGGTCCCGTCCTGCAGCGAGTCGACGATGCGGATCGCGGCGCCGACGGCGAACGGCGTGAGCGCGAGACGGTGCGGCGCGCACGGGCGCGCCGGCGAGCGCCAGGACCACGTTGACGTCCCAACGGTCGCGCAGCAGCGTGCTCTTCCCCGACATGTTGGAGCCGCTGACGATCAAGAGGCGCTGCCGGTCGTCGGAGTGCGACGTCGTTCCGACACGCAGCGCGTCATCGGGCAAGCAGCGGATGACCGAGCGCCGACGCCGTCGAAGCGGGCAGCCCGTCGACGAGCTCGGGAAACGGGTCCGTCGGGATGCTCGTAGGCGTGGCTCGCGAGCGCGAGGAGCGCCTCGAGCTCGCCGATCGCGCGCGAGCCAGCGCGGCACCGCGCTCCCTGACTGCGCGTGCCAGGCTTCGATCGCGAGCGCGAAGTTCGTGCGCCAGAGGAGCACGAACGACAGGAGCGCGAAGACCTGGTTGCGATGCGCGTCGAGGAGGTTGATGAGACGCTGCAGTCGTGCGATGCGGCGGCGACGGCGGCTCGCCGCGCGCTCTGCAGCGCGGCCTGAAGAGCGGTGAGCGCGGGCGCGTGGAAGCGCTCGCGCTCGACGAGTGCCAGGAGGTCGGCGAGGAGCGCCAGGTGGGCGACCGGCTGCGTCGCGCTGGCGAAGCGCCCGCAAGACCTGCGGGCGAAGACGGCAGCGCGAACGCCGTCTGCACGGCGCCGGCGACGAGCATCGGCCAGGGTCCGATCCACCCGAGGTCCCACGCGCCGAAGCGCGGCGCCCGTGATCACGGGCAGCAGCGAGCGCCAGCGCGCGCTCGCCGGCGCTCACGTGCCAGGGCGGTCTCGTTGGCCCACGCCGTGAGCGCGCGTGGATCGACGGCGCTCGCGACGATCCTCGCCGAGGAGCGCCACGGTCTCGCGCGGAGGTCGAGGCGCGATCGCAGCTCGTCGATCGCCTCGCTGCCAGCTCGGCACCTCGGCCGCCGGCGCCGGCGCGAGCAGCCAACGCGCCAGCGATCTCCTCGCCCGCCTGCGTCCGCGCCGTGCAGAGCAGCTCGAAGAGCGACGCCGCGACCGAAGAGATCGAGGTCAGCGGCATACGGATGCGCCGGATCGAGGAAGCGCTCGCCAGCGACACCCTTGCCCGCGAACGCATGGTCGAGGCGGGCAAGCCCGGCCTCGTAGAAGCGGGCGCGCGCGCGGCGCGGAGCCCGGCCTGCCGGCGTCCGCTGGTGCACCACGACCAACCACGACGAACGCGAGCGCCGGCACCGCCACCCACCAGCGCGGCACGAGGCGGAAGTCGAAGGCGAGAAAGAGAGGAGGACCAGCGCGGCGGCGAACGTCAGCATGCGCGCCCGGGTCGGGCGCTCGGCCCGCGCGGCGAGCGCCGCCAGCACCGCGCGGCGCGCATCGAGGAGCTCTCATACTCGGCTCGCGGCGCCAGCAGGTTGCTGAAAAGGGCCATCTGCGTCGTATGCTCCCTCGCTCACTTGCCGTGCCCTCAGGTGCGGCGTAGCTCCGCTACGCCTCCGCGTTCGCTCAGTCGCGCCTAGCAGCTGACCCTTTTGAGCAACCTGCTTCCTACCCGTGCAGCAGGTGGACGTCGCTTCGCTCCGCCCGTCAAATTTTGAGACTGGATACGCAGATCAAAGAAATGAAAATTGATGGGCGGAGCGAAGCGACCACCCCCACCATGCGCACGAGGTAGGAAGCAGGTTGCTCAAAAGGTCGAGATGCTAGGCGCGAGGGAGCGAACGCGAGGCGTAGCGGAGGCTACGCCGCACAAGTGAGCGACCGAGCAACGACGCAGATCGGCCTTTTCAGCAACCTGCTACGGCTTCTTGCCGCGTGTCGGCTCGGGTGCCGGGCGCGGCGGCCTCGCGCTTCCGGCCGTTGAAGGTCCAGTCGTCGACGTGCAGGCCGCCGTCGAGCGTGTAGCCCGTTTGATACAGCCGAACGATGCCGTCGGGATCGACCATGACGAAGCTCGGCGTCCCGCTGACGCCGTACCCCTGGAAGGTCACGCGGTGCGGGTCGATCGCGACGATCTCCGGGAACGGCTCCTTCTGGTCGGCGAGGAAACGGCGCACGAGGTCCGGATCCTCGTCGGTGATCGCGATGACGTCGACGGCCGCGGGCCTTCGCGAACGCGAGCATCTCGGGGAGCGCGTGCTTGCAGATCACGCACCAGGTCGCCCAGAAGTAGAGGAGGTCGGGACGCTCCTTCGAGAGCTGGCCTCGCCGCGCACGACCTGGAGGTCCATCGTCGGCGCGACGCTCGCCGACCTTGGGCGGCCCGGGGAGCTTCGGGAGCTCGAGCGGGTACGGTCCGGGCCGGAGGGTGATCTTGCGGGGCTGCGCCGTCCGCGGAGCGTGTCGAGCTCGTAGTCGACGCCGATCTCGCTCCGCATCGTCCACTCGCGCACCTGCGTCGGCTCTTTGAAGAGCGCCCCGGGCGGCCCGAGGATGATGTCCCCGACCTTGAGGCCGGCCGCCTCGGCGGGCGAGTCCGGCGCTGACGGTCATGATGCCGACCGCGCCTCGCTCGTGCTCCACTTCTTGCGCTGCGGCTCGTCGAGCGGCCGGAAGTAGATGCCCATGTACGCGGGCATCAGCTCCTCGACCAGGCGGCGCTCCTCGGCGAGCGGCGGGAAGCTCTCACCCGAGGCGAGCGCGGCCGGCGCGTTGGGGTCGAGCCGGCTGCCGAGCGCCAGATCCTCGCACGCGGCGAGACGCTCGAAGGCGGCGCGCTCTTCCGCCGACGCACGCGTCGCCATGTAGATCCGCCCCGCCATGCTGAGGTGAGATGCGTGCGCAGGCGGAGCACGGCGCCGAGGCGCACCTCGGCGCGATAGCTCGCCGCCGACGCGTCGGCGGCTTTGCGCTTCAGGAGCTTCAGACGGGCGTGACGCGCCGGATCGCTGCCTCGCGTAGGGGACGAGCGCGGCGAGGAGCTCGTGCAGCGGCTGGTCTTGCGTCCGGCGGCGTCGAGCTTCTTCAGCGCGTCGCCTTCGAGGCGCTTTTCTTCCACGCCGGATGCTCGCTGCACGAAGTCGCGCATGACCTCGATCTTGAGGGGCGTCGAACGCCTGGTTCCAACGGTCGGCGTAGGTGGCGAGCCGGCTCGAGAACTCGGGCAGCACCCGCGCCTGCTCCTCGAGCTCGCCGAGCGAGCGCGGGCTGAAGGTGCCGAAGCTCGCGCCGATGCGGTCGAGGAGACGGATGTCGGGCTCCCAGGCGCCGCGATCGCGCCAGGCCTCGCGCGAGGAGCTCGTCGGCGAGCTTGGCCGTCTTGCGGATCGGTCTCCGCGCGCGCCGCCGCGGCCGCCTCACGCGCGGCGGCGGCAGCCGCCTTCGCATCGTCCGTGGCGGCCGTCGGCTGACCCTCCGCGGGCTTCGCCCTGGCCCTTCGGGGCCTTCGCCCCGGCCCTCCGCGGCCTCTTCGCACGATCCGCGGCGGCCCTCACCTCCTGCGTGGCCGACCGGCTCTTCGCGTGATCGTCCGCGGCGTCGGCCTTCGCCTGATCGGCCGCCGACGGACAGGGCGGCGTCGGGTCGCGCGCTTCGGCGGCCTTGGCGAGACGCGCGGCCAGGTAGACGTCGACGGTCGAGTTCGGGATGTCGGGCGTCCGGTCGGTGACGAGGACGCTCTCCTCGGCGGCGTGCCGAAGCGGTCGAGGCCGGCCACCGCCTCGAGGAAATGGTGCGAGTGGCCGATGCCGTCCGCTGCCGCGGTTCTCCGGGATAGCAGCCGTAGGCACGGCGGTCGGCGGTGGTCGAGAAGTAGCCGCAGACGTTGCCGGACCGGGCGTCGCGTCCGCCCGGGGTGGATCACGTGCGCGAACGAGCCCGAGAAGCACTGCGACATCAGCATCACCACGCGCACGCCGGGGTCGAGGCTCGCCACCATCTCGCGGAGCTCGGTGACGCTCAGCGTCTCGCCCCAGAGCGAGATCGTGTTGTTGGTGCTCGTCCTTGTCGTTCCGCTCGCCGTGATCGGTGACGTAGAAGAGGAGCGTGTCGCCCGCGCCGAGACGCTTCTTCGCATCGGCGAACCACGCCGCGAGCGCTTCCTTCTTGGCGGGTTGCAGCGGTCACGCCGTCGACGGTCGAGTCGACGTAGGTGATCGGAGGCTTGAGGGCGCCCTGCGCCCAGCCGGGCAAGACCCAGAAGCCGGCTGACGTCGTCGGTCTCACGGGTCGCGAGGTCCGGGCGCCGGGTCGGCGCCGTCGGCGCTGAACACCGTGATGTTGGCCGCCGGGACCCCGTCCTCACGCAGGAGCTCGTACGCGCGCCGGATGTGGGTGCAGGTGGCTCAGGTAGTTGATCTCCTTCCGATGTCCGCCGTTCAGGAGGAGCGCGTAGAGGTGGCCCGGTGCGGGCGCCGGCACGCCGGCCGCCGCGAGCGCGCGCGTCGACGCTCCGGCGTGGACGGCGCACCCGCCGCGGGCAGCCAGAGCGCGATCATGGACACGAGAAGGCGGCGACGGGAACGACACCCGCGAGGGCTCGGCACGCGCGGACCCTACCAGAGCGCGCCGCGAGCGAGAATCACCGTCGGGAAATGACGACCCACGCGAGCGACGGCCGCCGCGTCACGCTCCCGCGGGCGCCAATCCTACCCCGCGTGGTGCCGCGGCGCCGGCGGTGAAGATACGGATCAGCGCGTCGGCGTGCGCCTCCGCGAACGCCTCGTCGGTCGGGTCCACGCCCATGAGCCGCCGGCACTCCGGCGCCTGGCTGAAGACGAGGCCCGCCGCCCCGAGCACGATGTAGTGCAGGCTCACGGGGTCGCCTGCCGGCAGGAAACCGCGCGCCTGGCCGCGTTCGATGAGCTCGACGCACCCCTCGCGCATCGGTTTCACGAAGCGATCGACGAGCCAGCGCATGCGTGGGCTGTCGCGCTTGCCCTCGTCGTTCATGAGCCGCATGAACTCGGGACGGCGCGCGACGAACCGGACGAAGGTCTCGCACCAAGTGCTCGAGCTGCCGGCGCTCGTCGCCGGCGGCGGCGGCCGCCGCCGCCAGGAGCTCGCGTTGGAGCTCGGCGAAGGCGTGGGTCACGGCCTCACGCCAGAGCGTCTCCTTGTTCTGGAAGTAGTAGGTGATGAGGCCGAGGTTGGCGCCGGCCTGGCTCGGCGATGTCGCGCGTCCGCGCGCCGTCGAAGCCGCGCTCGGCGAAGACCTGCAGCGCGGTCGCGAGGATCTTCCCGCGGGTGGTGTCGTCGACGGGTGACGGCGTGGCGGCCGTCGTGACGCGCGCGCCGTGCCGGTCGCACCGCTCGCCGCGCCGGCGGCCGTCGTTCGCGTGGTCGCGCCATGGCGTCGGGTTTTACTCTCTTGACTAAAGAATGCAAGGCGGCATTTATACGTCCGACTAACGACAAGGGGATCCCATGCGACTTGAGAATCCGATCGTCGAGGAGCCGTGAAGACGCGCCGCGGTCGCAGCTGAGGGGATGAGGTGTGCCGGGCCTCAGCCGGGCAATTCGGAATCCGGTTGTACCGTAATGGTTGCTGGGGTGCGGCTGGGCGGGGCGCGGTTCGCCGGCTCGTCGGGACCGCTACGCGGCCCTGCGCAAGGTGCCCTTGAGCGCTCCGGAGTCGAGGTTCTGCTGAGCCGGCGAACCGCGCCCCGCCCAGCCACACCCCCACCACCGACCTACGAATCAATCCGACTTCGCCTTGAACATGCCCGTCTCGTTCTTGAGCGTCGTGCTGTACGTCGCCGTCCAGCAGGCGCTCGCAGAGTTGATGAGCTGGGCCTTCACGGGCAGGTGCGAGATCGGCAGCGCCGGCGTCTTCAGGTTGGCGCCGCGGCCCTTGAGCATGATCTTGGCCGTGCCGGCGGGGCCGGCGCGCAGCGTGAGCTGTTGCACGCCGTCGGGCGTGAGGTCGCGATCGACGTAGCGGAAGCCGTTCGCGTTCTCCTTCCAGCACGGCTTCGGGCTCTTCGCGTTGCAGCTGCCGCCGGCCGGCGCGGCTCGCGTGCGAGAGCAGCGTGTCCTCTCCGTCGTACAGGCAGAGCCTGTAGTCGGTGTCGACGCGCGGGTTCCCGAACTCGCTCTTGGCGGTCGCGCTGCCCTTGCCCCATTTCCACTGCAGGCGGTCCTTCGCGTCCGGCGTCACGTTCCGTACCTGCAGGAGGGCGGACGCGGGGAACGCGGGAGCGTGGCATCCGGCCGCGGGGACGGCACCACACGCGCCGGGCTCGAGCTGCACGACTTGCTGGAAGGTCGGCCGATTGATCCAGTGGATCGCCGGCACCGCCGTGATGCCGACCGCCGATGCCGGACGTCGTCGTCGGCGATCGCACGCTTCCAATCGGCGACGTTCGGACTGCCGAATGCGGTCTCGAGGTCGGCCGCCGCCTGCTCGAGCGCGCCCCAGAGCGCCGTCTTGCAGGCGGCGAGGTTGCCGTTGCCGCAGTACGTCCGCGACCACGGATCCTGGACCGGCTTTCCAGCACCTGACGCAGGTCCTTGTTGACCTGACTGTAGAAGCCGCCGTTGAAGGCCGAGCCTTGATGAGCCCCGGGCGTGTCGTCGCAGCCCGATGTGCAGGGCGCCGAGGGCGTTGCCGGACGCCGAGTCGAACATGGCGTGCGCGAGCCGCGTCCACCACGCGTCCATGATCGCCGGCGACTGCGGGTCGTCGTACTCGCCGCTGTGGTCGAAGTCGCGCCGATGCGTGCTCGCCGCGTTCCACGCCGCGAGCCGATCGCGCATGTCCTGCACGCGCGCGTCGAGGCCGCCAGGCGCCGTGGCCCCAAGCACCTCGAGGAGGAGCGGCAGAGCCTCCTGGCCGCGCAAGTCGACGGTGCCCGCGTCCTCCATCGGCGTCGATCATGTCGGTGCGGTCGGCGTTGCCGGCGGCGATCACGGCCTCGATGCGCTTGTCGAGCAACTGATTCCGATAGACCGGACCGTAGGAGAACTCGCGGTCGTTGGCGCCGAACTGCGGCGCCTGCTTGTTGTTCCACGACGTGAGGTAGCCCTCGGGCGGATTCAGATCGAACGGCTGCGCGGAGAGCGGGATGAAGCCCTGCCAGTCGAACTGCCCGTCGCCCGAGCGTCGGGAGATACGGGTCGACGCCCTGCGCCCGCTGCGGACACTTGCACGAGTGCTGGTACCCGATGTCGTGCTGGTCGATGTAGAACCAGTTGAAGGTGTAGTCGACGCCTTCGCCCATGGCCTGGCGGAACGACGTCGTAGCCGTTCGCCATGAACGTCGGGTCGTTGACGCGGCGGAAGCCGCGCGCCGAGCCGAGCTCGTTCATGTAGGTGGCGCGGAGCGTCGCGATCGCGATCGGGGTGTCGTCGAGGAGCGTGCCGCGCGCGACCAGCGGCCCATAGTCCTCGGTGCGCTCGACGTGGAAGGAGAGCACGATGTCGACGCCCGGAACCAACAGGCATCCGTCGTTGACCTTGCCGTCGCCGTCGTCGTCGACCGCGTCGGCGCACTGGACGACGGGTAGCTCGGGCAATCCCACCGCCGGGCACCCGTCGTTCACGAATCCGTCGTTGTCGTCGTCGAGCGCGTTGTCGCATTGCGCGCCGCTCTCGCCGAGCGTCGGGCTGGGAAGACCGCCGGCGGTCGGCTTGGCGATCTGCGTGTGCTCGTAGGCTTCGATCGGCTTGCAGACGCCGTCGTGCAGGTAGCCCATCGAGGCCGTCGTCGGCGGGGCCGCCGCCGGGCTCGCAGAGCAGCAACACGAACTGGTCGACGAGTGTCGCCGCCGGCCGAGGTCGCGGACCAGGCGTACTTCCCGCCGCGGCCGAGCTGCACGTAGATGTCGGTGCCGGCGAACGCCGCGCCGCGCGCGTCGATGCCGGGGCCGTGCACGTCCTTCTCGACCAGCAGCTGCGGCATGAAGTACGCCGTCTGCGGACCGAAGACCGCGATCGGGTTGCCGTTCCGGGTGTGCTCGCCGGCGAGCAGGAGCGCGTTGCTGGTGGCGCTCGGAATGCCGAAGCCCGAAGGACCGTTCGCGATCGCGTCGAGGAGCGCCTGTAACGGCGGCCCGGTCACGTCGACGGGAGTCAGACTCGCGCAGTCGATCGCGGGATTCGCGGCCGGGTTCACCGGCCCGAGGTTCGTGAGGTACGGGCCGCGACGTGCGAGCTCGTCGGCGCCTCGACGTCGTTCTTGAAGTGCAGGTCGTCGAAGATCGCACGTGCCGTCGCCGCGTTCCCGAGCGTCGCCGTCCATCGCCTGCAGGCCGCAATAGTTGGTGAGCTCGCCGCCGCCGCCCTTCCCGAAGATGCCGCCCACGAGCGACGCGATCGCGACGATGTCCTCGCCCTTCCAGGTCTGCGGCACCTGCTGCAGCGCCGGGTACTCGGCCGGGAGCTTCGTCGGGTCGGAGAGCGCCTCGGTGACGTACTGATTCACGCCGTCGACGTACGCCTGCGCGTCCGCATAGATCGCTTGGTTCTCCGCGTCGCCGTTCGCGAAGCGCCTCGCACCTGCGCCGTCAGATCGGCCTCCTTGTATGGCGCGATCGCGAGCTGCTCGCGGTCCATCGCGACGTCGGACGGCGAGGCGCCGATGAACTCGGAGACCCGCGAACGGCCGTAGTGCCGCAGCACGTCCATCAGGAAGAGGCGGTCCTCGGCGGCCGTGTAGCCTTGCGCGAACATCGTCGCGTAGCGCGTCTCGCCGAAGATGTGGGCACGCCGAAGCTCGCGTCGCGCACCACCGTGACACCGGCGGTCGGCGAGTACGTTCGCAGGATGTCGGTGCCCTTCGCCCCGAAGGACGCGTCCTTGTAGAAGTCGAAGATGTCGGCTTCGGCGAGGCCGGGCGACGCGTAGACGAGCGCCCCGTACATGTCGAGCTGATCGCGGACGTACGGCGGGTATGTGTCCCGCCTGGGCCTGGATCGCCTCCGGCCCGTTCAGCGACCCGTCCTGCCCCGGCGGCAAGATGTTGAGAAAGCCGCGGGCGTCGCCGAACTCTTGATAGTGACCCTGCGCCGCGGCGAGCGACGGCAACGCGAGCAGGGAAACGACGAAGGCGGCAGCAGCAACGAACGAGCGTGAACGCATGGGGTCTCCTCGGGCAAAGTCGGGGCACGGCACCGCGAACGCGCCGCGAGGCTAGACGCCGCCCTCTGCGCGGCCAATCCCGATCCGTCGTGAGCTTCCTCTCGGAAAGAGAGGAGACTTCCCAAGAAAACGGGGGCGGACTATCGATGCCGACCGTGACCCGAAGCGTCGTGCTTCCCTTTGGCTCGACCGGCCCGCCGAGGAAGCCGTCGCGATCGCCGCGGCGGCCGAGCACGCCGGGTTCGCCTCGCTCTGGATCGGCGAGATGGCGACCTTCGACGCCTTCGCGCTCGCGACCGCCATCGGCCAGCGGGCGCCGCGCCTCCGACTCACGATCGGGCCGCTCGCGATCGGCGTCCGGACCCCGGTCGCGGTGGCACTCGGCCTCTCGTCGGTCCGCGACCCTGACGGGCAGCGCGGTGGACGTCGCCTCGGGGCGTCGAGCCCTGCGATCGTACACGGCTGGCACGATCGCCCATGGGAGGCGTTGCCGACTCAGATGCACGAGACCGTGACCGTGCTGCGCGCCCTCCTCGCCGGCGAGCGCGGGGACTTCGACGGCGCGCGCGTCCGGACGCACGGCTTTCGGCTGCAGCGGCCGGTGCCGCAGGCGACGATCACGGTCGCCGCCTTCGGCAGAGCGATGACCCGCGTCGCGGCCCGGGTCGCCGACACCGTCGTGCTGAACTTGGTGACGCCCGCGCACGTGTCGCGGTGCGTGCGCTCGTCGACGCCGAAGCGACGCGGGTCGGCCGGCGCGCGCCGCGCCTCGCGGTGTGGGTGCCCTCGCCCTCGATCCCGGCACCGCGACCCTCCGCCAGCTCGCCGCGCAGATCGCCCTGTACCTCCGTCCACCCGGCTATGGCGAGATGTTCGCGGCCATGGGCTTCGAGACGCTCGTGCAGGAGGCGCGGAGCGGCCGGCCCCGTCACGAGCTCGCGGCCGCGATTCCCGCACGCTGCTCGATTGCGTCGGCGCGATCGGGAGCCGGATCGAGATCACCGCCCGGATCGCCGCTCATCACGCGGCGGGCGCCGACGACGTCGCGCTCGTCCCCGCGACGGCCGAGGACGCGGGCGGGCGCTCCGGGCTCGCCGCCGTGCGATCCCTCTAAGCTCGTCCGCGGCGCTACGGGAACCATTACCGCCGGTCGCCGGACCGGCCCCGAATGACGCGCTCAGCGCCGTAGCCGATAGCGGACCGCCATCCGCTTGGGTCCGCCGACGAACGTCGTCTGCATCGACTCCGCCTCGCCGTCGAGCTCGATCGACTCGAGCCGCGGCAGAAGCTCGCGGAAGAACGCCTCGAGCTCCATGCGCGCGAGGTGCGCGCCGAGACAGAAGTGCACGCCGATCCCGAACGCGAGGTGCTCGTCGGCGTTCGCGCGCGCGATGTCGAAGCGCATCGGGTCGCGGAAGACGGTCTCGTCGCGGTTCGCCGAGAGGTACGACATCATCAGCCAATCGCCGGCCTTCAGGTCGACGTCGCCGAGACGATAGTCGCCCTGGGCCTGGCGCATGAAGTGCCGGACCGGTGTCACCCAGCGGATCATCTCGTTCACCGCGTTCGGGATCTTGCCGGGATCGTCCTTCAGGGCCTGCATCTGCTCGGGGTTGCGGATCAACGCCTCGAGGCCGCCCGCGACCGAGCTCGACGTCGTGTCGTGGCCGGCGGTCGCGATGATCGAGTAGTAGCCCGCGGTCTCGAGCTCGCCGAGCGGCTGGCCGTCGATGGTCGCGTTGGAGATCGTCGACGCGATGTCGGTCGTCGGGTGGGCGCGCCGATCCATGGTGATGCCGTGGAAGTAGAGCGCCATCTCCTGGAGCGCCTGCATGAAGATGTCGACGGGGTCCTCGCCCTCGACGCCGCCGACGTCGGGATCCTCGCCGCCGAAGATCTTCTGCGTCAGCGCGAGCATGCGCGGCTCGTCGGTCTCGGGGACCCCGAGGATGCTCAGGATCACGTGCAACGGGTAGTAGAGGGCGATGTCGCGGACGAAGTCGCATTGGCCGTCGTAGTCGAGCATGCGGTCGACGAAGCGCTTGGCGAGGACGGGCAGCTTGGCGCCGACCTCCTTCCGGAGATTCGTCGGCTTGAACCAGTCGTTGGTGACCTGGCGATACGAGCGGTGCTCGGCGCCGTCCATGTGGATGAGCGTCTTGATGTCGATCCCGAGCGCGCGGCTCTTCGCGATCTCGCGCGCGGCGGCAAGAGGACCGAGTCGCGCGTGTTCCAGAAGAGCATATGGTTCCGTTCGACCTCGGCGAGATGGGCGTGCCGCGTCACGGCACGGAACGGCACGTAGCCCTCGACCGCGATCAGCGGCAGCGGGTCGTTTCTGCGGGAGCCGAGCCGCCGCCGCGTGCCAGGCGTCGAGATCGGCGTAGGCCGTGCGGTCGACGAAGATGCGCGCGTCGCCGAGCGCGGAGAAGTCGGGCGTCGTCGTGGAGGAGCCATGGCTCCACCTAACACCTCCGTCCCCGGTCGCTCCACCGTCGGATGCCGAGTCGCGACGCACTGCAGCCTTGCAAAGCAACGACGGGTTGCGGGATGAAGGGCCGAGCTCCTCCCCATGGCGACGCCGCGACTAGCGCAGCCCGTGCCCGACGAGCCGGCCTGGCCGGGCGCGCGAGCGCCGGCCCATCGTCTTCCTGCTCGACGCGGCGAGCGGGCCTCGAGCGGCGCGTGCTCGAACGCTGGATCGCGGAGCACCGGCCCGAAGGCCTGACGTCCGAAGGCGTGGAGGCGATTGCGATCCCATCGGCGCGCGGCCGCGGCGCGGCGCCGGCGCTCGACCCGAAGCTCGAGGCGCGGCTCGCGATCGGCGACGATCCGTTGATGGCGCCGCTCCGCGTCGCGTGGCAGCCGCCCGAGATCGACGGCGTCCACCGGACCCGCCTCCGCGACCTGCCTCGACCGGCGACCCGCGCGACCCCGGACGCCTCCGCCAGTGGTGGGTGCTGCGCCGCCGTCCGGAGCGCTGCCGCATCGTCGCGGGTGAGCCCGCGCCGCTCTCGCAGCTGCGCGAGCGCTGGCAGCTCGCCTGCGGCACCGACGCCGCCCAGACGACCGGCCTCGCGGACTTCGTGGCGTTGCAGGCGACGCTCGCGCTCGAGCGCGCCGAGCGCCGGCTCCGCGGCACGCGCTACAAGGTGCCGCGCTTCGTCCGCGAGAACATCGAGGCGCGGCCGAGCTTCCGCGGCGGGGTCGCGCGCGCTCGCGCGCGAGCTGAAGAAGCCGGAGGCGAAGGTCGCGAGCGAAGCCTCGAGTACCTCCGCGAGATCGCCGCGACGCACAGCCCGTACGTCATCGATCTCACCGCGAACCTCATCCACCTCCTCTACACCGCGCGGCTACGGCGAGGCGCTGCACTACGACCGTCAGCAGCTCGCCGAGCTCTACGCGCTCGCGCAGCGCCATCCGGTCGTGTTCCTGCCGTCGCACAAGTCGAACCTCGACCACCTCGTGCTGCAGTATGCCCTCCACGAGAACGGCCATCCGCCGAACCACACCGCCGGCGGCATCAACATGAACTTCTTCCCGGTCGGACCCCTGGTACGCCGGAGCGGGGTCTTCTTCATCCGGCGGAGCTTCAAGGACAACGCGGTCTACAAGTTCGTGCTGCGGCAATACATCGACTACCTGATCGAGAAGCGCTTCTCGCTCGAGTGGTACATCGAGGGCGGCCGCTCGCGCTCGGGGAAGCTCCTGCCGCCGATGTTCGGGATGCTGCACTACGTGGTCGACGCCTACCGGCGCGGCAAGAGCGACGACGTCTACCTGATCCCGGTCGCGATCGCGTACGATCAGATCCAGGACGTCGGCTCGTACGTTGCCGAGCAGCGCGGCGGTGCCAAGTCACGCGAGAGCCTCGGCTGGTTCGTCGGCGTCGTGCGCCAGCTGCGGCGGCGCTACGGCGACATCCACATCCGCTTCGGCGAGCCGGTGTCGTTGCACGCGACGCTCGGACCGCCCGAGCCGGGCACCGAGCCGCGCGACGACGAGCAGAGCTTGGCGCTCCAGAAGCTCGCGTTCGAGGTCTCGGTCCGCATCAACCGCGTGACGCCGATCACGCCGACGTCGCTCGTCACCATGTCGCTCCTCGGGCGGCGGCGGGCGCGCCTTCACCGTGCCCGAGATCCTGCGCGGCATGACGAACCTGCTCTCGTACGTGCGGCGGCGCGCGCTGCCGACGACCGGCGACCTCGGGCTCGACAACGAGATCGGCCTGCAACGCGCCCTCGAGACGCTGGTCGAGAGCCGCGTCGTGACGACGTACGCGGCGGGTCTCGACACCGTCTACCAGATCACCCCCGAGCAGGAGCCGACCGCCGCCTACTACCGCAACACCATCATTCACTTCTTCGTGAACGGCGCGATCGCCGAGCTGGCACTCCTCGAGGCCGCCGAGCGCGAGGGCGAGCCGCGCGCCCGCTTCTGGGACGCCGCGAAGGGCCTCCGCGATCTCCTCAAGTTCGAGTTCTTCTTCGCCGAGAAGGACGAGTTCCGGGCCGAGGTCGACGCCGAGCTGCGCCTGCACGACCCCGAATGGGAGCACGCGCTCGGCCGCGGCCGGAACGCGATCGAGCAGCTCGTGCGCCGCATCCGGCCCTTCAGCGCGCACCGCGTGCTGCGACCCTTTCTCGAGTCCTACCGCGTCGTCGCCGACGGCCTCGCGCGCCGCGACCCGGCGGCGGCGTTCGACGAGCCGGGCTTCACCACGAGCAGCTTGGCGCTCGCGCAGCAGTACCAGCTGCAGCGCCGCATCCACTCCGGCGAGTCGGTCTCGAAGGTGCTCTTCGCGACCGCGCTCCGCCTCGCCAAGAACCGGAAGCTCGTCGATCCCGGTCCCGATCTCGCCGACCGCCGCCAGCGCTTCGCCGCCGAGATCCGCGACGCGCTCCGCCGCGTCGACGCCATCAGCGCACTCGCGCAGGCGAGGAGGGCCGGCCTGATCGACTGAGATTCGCTCTGCTCGCACCCCATGCAATCGGCCGACGACGCGAAACGCCTCCGTCTCCTCTACGAGCTGGCGTGCGCGTTCGCGGCGCAGACCGACATCGATACGTTGATCCCCTTCGTCGTCCGGCAGTGCCGCACCGTCTTCGACGCCGGCGGCGCCTCGGTGCTGCTGCTCGATCGCGACGCGGGCGAGCTCTACTTCCCGTATACCGCCGAAGCGGATCCCGCGGTCGCGAAACGGTTACTCGCCGCCCGCTTTCCCGCCGACCACGGCATCGCCGGCGCGGTCGTGCAGAGCGGGCGCGGCGCTTCGCGTCGACGACACGCAGGCGGACCCACGCTTCTACCGGGGCGTCGACGAGCGCACCGGCGGGAATACCCGCAACCTCTGGCGGCGCCGCTCTCGTCGCGCGGCGGCATCATCGGCGTGCTCCAGGTCGTCAATCGCCGGACCGGAACGTTCGGCGAGGACGACCTCGCATTTCTCGAGACGCTGGCGGCGAGCGTCGCGGTGGCCCTCGACAACGCGCGCGCCTCTACGCCGCCATCCGCGCCTCCGAGGAGCGCCTGCGCACCGAGGTCGGCGCGCTTCGCCGCGACGTCGCGCGCACCCAGCTCGGCGCCGACGTCGTCGGCGTCAGCGCCGCCATGGAGGAGGTCTTTCGGCTCGTCGAGAGCGCCACAGCGTCGCCGATTGCCGTGCTGATCGAAGGCGAGACCGGCACGGGCAAGGAGCTCATCGCGCGCATGATCCATCGCGGCGGTCCACGTGCCGGCGAGCCCTTTCGTCGCCGTCAACTGCGCGGCGCTTCCCGAGACGTTGCTCGAGAGCGAGCTCTTCGGACATCGCCGCGGTGCCTTCACGGGTGCGACGCATGACCGGCGCGGCCTCTTCGAGGCGGCGAGCGGCGGCACGCTCTTTCTCGACGAGATCGGAGAAACGCCGCCGGCCATGCAGGCGAAGCTGCTGCGCGTCCTCCAGGAGGGTGAGATCACGCCCGTCGGCGACACCCACCCGCGGAAGGTCGACGTGCGCGTGCTCGCCGCGACCAATCGCGACCTCACGCGGGCCATCGCCGACGGCCGGTTCCGCGACGACCTCTACTATCGCGTCGCGGCCTTCCCGATCCGTCTGCCACCGCTACGCGAACGCCGCGAGGACGTGCCGCTCCTCGCGGACCGTTTTCTCGCGGCGGCCGCCGGGCGCCATCACAAACGCATCGCCGGCATCACGCCCGCCGCCGTCGGTTGTCTCGTGCGCTTCGACTGGCCCGGCAACGTGCGCGAGCTGCAGAACGAGATCGAGCGTGCCGTGGCGCTCGCGCACGACGGCGACGCCGTCGATCTCGTGCACCTGTCACCGAAGCTCGCGACGACGGCAGCAGCGGGCCCCCGACCTCGGTGGTGCCCCCGCACCAGCCGCCGACGCCTCGCTGCAAAGCGCCCGCAACGCCTTCGAGGCTCGCTACATCGCGATCGCACTCCGCGAACACGGCGGTAACGTCTCACAGGCCGCACGTGCCCTCTGGCCTATCGCGTGTCGCCCTGCACCGCAAGATGAAGGAGTACGGCGTTCGTTCGAGTAGATGGCTGAAGAAAACCTGCTCAGTCGGCGTAGCGCTCTTGCATGTAGGCGCGCATCCCAGCGGCGGCAGAGGCGCTGCGATCGACGAGTGTGGTCAGGCGCTGTCGTGAGATCGCATACGTGACCATGTGGGTCTCGGCGCGCACCGTGGACGCTGCGCGTGCGACCCTCGAGCGGGCCGCGCTCGCCGATGACGTCCTTCGGGTCCGACTTCTCCGCACCATCTTGCCGCCGATCTCGACGACCGCCTCGCCATCGGCGATCGCGTAGCACTCGAGCGCTTCGGCGCCCTCGCTACACAGCACCTCGCCCGGATCGAATCCGATCGGGTAGGCGGTGGCCGCGAGATCGGCGAGCTCCGTCGGCGTGCACGTGCGGAAGAACGGGTTCCGCGCCAAGAGCGCCGCCGTGGCGGCGAGCTCGAGGCCGGCACGCGATGCCGGGAAAACGCCGCTGCGCCTGCCGGACTCCGACGCTGGCGCGGAGCGTTTCGCGCCAACGCACGTCGGCCGGTGTGCGCGGTTGCCGCCGGGCGGAGCGCGAGCGTCTTCCGGCGGAGCCACGCGGACGACCGGTCGCCGCCGGGCCTCGGCGGTCGCGCACACGATCGGCAAGGAGTGCAGGCCGCGCAGCGTCAGGCGATCGCGGGAACGTCGGCACGCCCGCGAGCTCGAGCGTCGCGGAAGCGCTGCAGCAGGGCGCGGATCGTGGATCTCGGTCTCGGCGCGCGCCAGGGCCGCGCCGAGACAGAAGTGGACGCCGCCGCCGAAGCTCAACGGCTGGATGTCGGTGCGCCGGACGTCGAGCCGATCGGGATCGGGATAGCGCGCGGGTCGTGGTTGCCGGCGCCGAGGAGCACCAGCACGGTGTCGCCGGCCGCGATCGTGGCGTCCCCGAGGGTGAGGTCCGTCTGCGCCGTCCGCGACGACATCTGCGCCGTGCCGTCGCAGCGCAGCAGCTCGTCGGGCAGGTTCTGGCGAGCAGCGCCGGATCCGCGCGGAGATCGGCGAGCGCCTCGGGATGCCGAAACAACCCCAGGAGACCGTTCCCGAGCAGGTTGGTCGTGGTCTCGAAGCCGGCACCGAAGAGCAAGGGACACGAGGGCGATCAGCCCTCGTCGGAGAGCCGATCGCCGCCGTCCTCGGCGAATGCGAGACGACTCCAAGAGGGCGTCGTCGGGGCGGCGCCGCTTTTCTGCGAGCAAGGCCACTGAAATAGTCCTTGATGACGTCGTCCGCGGCATCGGCGGCGGCGAAGTCGGCCTCGCTCGGTCGCAGCTCGAAGATGGCCACGAGGTCGCGGACGAGCCCGCGGAACTGCGCCCGGTCGCGCTCCGGAACACCGAGGAGCTCGCCGGATGACGGTCACCGGCAAGGGGAAGGCCACGCGGTCGAGAAAGTCGCCCCACCTGCGGCGGCAAGCGTGTCGAGGAGCTTCTCGACGCTCGCCGCGATGCTCGGCTTCAGCTGCTCGATGGTGCGAGGAATGAACACCTTCGACACCAGGCGGCGGAGACGCGTATGGGCCGCGCCCTCGAGGTTCAAGAGCGAGCGCTCGCGGGCGGCGAGCGCGCGATGGCGGCGCCAGTCCGCGCCGTGACGGTTCGTCATCTCACGTCCGAAATCGCGGCCGAGGCGCGGGTCACGCAACACCGCCCACCCGTCGTCGTACCGGCTCACCAGCCAGGCGCGCAGCGTCGTGCTGCGATGAATCGGCGCGACGGCGCGCAGGCGATGATAGTGCGGGTACGGGTCGGCCCGTCCTGCGGGCGTGAGAAAGAGCTCGGTGACGATCCGTTCGGGGTCCATGGCAGGACCGTGCTCAGTGTGCGACTCGGCCGAGCAGCGGCAGCAGCATGGAGGCTGGCGGATCAGGGCGACTACGAGCGTCGCCACCCAGCAGCTGCGCGCCAACGATCGCGGCGCAGAACGCGGCCGTGAAATCCTCGACCAGCAGCGCCTCGGTCCACACGGTTTCGATGGTCATCATCGTCATGCGCCTCCACCCGGACGTGAGAGCAACGACGGTGCCAGGCGGCGTCCATCGTGTGCAGCCTCGGTGGAACGACGAGTTCGGAGCGCGCCGAACTCGCGGAGCGCGCGCGGGTGTATCGCGCGCGTTACGCTCTGGACGCGGAGACGCCGCCGACTGTAACGGCTGGCGTGACACCGGTCGGTGAGAGCGCCGCGGGCGGCGCCGGCGAAACCCGTTCGGAAGCGAAGCGATCGGCCCGGTACCGTCCCGTGACCAGCGGACGGCACGCCTCTTGCCAACGGCAACCGAGCAGGAGGTCTCACCAATGGCGAACTCGAACGCCTGCGGCAACGACCCTCGAAGCTCTCCCCGAGCATCGGGCCTGCGATCCATTACCGACCCCCGCGTCGACCGGGCGGTCGCCGTCGTCGCCTCTCTGCCCTTCGTCTACATGGCCTACTACCGCGTGATCCACGACGGCCTCGACGTGCCCTGCATGGCAATGGTCCTCCAATACGCGCTGCTCATCACCACGATGGCGGCACGCCGTCCGCCGGTGCGCGTCACGACCAAACCGCTCTATTGGGCGACGGCCTTCGTCGCGACCTACTGGAGCTTCATGACGCCTCGGTCTCATCGAGCGGGGATCGCGATCGCGCCAACCTGGACCACCCATGCGCTCGCCGTCGCGAGCCTCGTGATCGCCGTGTTCGCGCGGCTGAGCCTCGGGCGGAACATCGGCTTCGTCCCGGCGCAGCGCAGCATCGTGACCTCGTACGCGTATTCGATCGTCCGCCACCCCATCTACACCGCGATCTTCGTCTCGCTCACGGGCGTCGTCCTGCGGTCGTTTTCGCCGCAGAATCTCCTGATCCTCGCGATCGGGGCCGGCCTCTTCGTCGTCAAGACCTTCATGGAAGAGGACTTCCTCGGCGAGGACGCGACCTACGCCCGTTACATGAAGGTCGTGCGCTGGCGCTGGATTCCCGGCCTCGCCTGATCCGGCGGCCCCGCCAAGACCGTCCGTAGCAATTGAAGCGTGGGGCCGTCCGGAGGTATGACGGCCCCACGCTTCCGTCATCACGGCCCCTTGCGTGATTCCGGTGACTTCGCCCCACGAGGACCACCGTGACCTGCCAAAGCTCCCATCACGAGCATCCCCGGAACGCGCGCTTCTGCGCCGGGTGCGGAGACTCCTTACGTCGTCCTGAGCGCGCCCTACGCGAACGCGATGGCAGAGCGCCGCACGAGGCCGTCATGCGCGCGGCCACCATCGCGCTGGAGCTGGGATGAGCTTCGGGCGCACTACCAGTTGTCTTCCGGATCGAACGCGAGGCAGGCGCCGGCTTCCGCAGCATCGATCTCGTCAATGCTTTCCGGTAGTCGCCGGTACCCTCCTCCCATTCACGCACTAGCGATCCTTCGGTTTCTCGCCCCAACCAGAGCCGCAAGGCCTCTTCGATGGTACGACGTTTGGTGCTCATGGGGTCGCGAAGCTGAGTCGGCGTGCGATCGTCCGTTGGGACCGATCCCGCGAGAGAAACGCTATTTTCGCCTGCGCCAGGCCCGCGACGAAAAGCGCAGCGGCGAGATGCCAGACGTCGGCGCCTCTCAGGGTGCCAAGCGCGAGTGTGTGACCGATCTCCGGCTCGAGCAATCGCGGTGGAAAGAACAGCGAAATGGAACGTATTCCCGCGAGCACTGCAGTCGGGTCGATTCCACCGCGAGCAGCAGCGGCCAGTGCTTCGGCAACAAGGAGGTCGGCGGCGAACACCTGATTGAAGTTCTTCCGCACGCGTACCAGCGTCGAGGCGTCGGGTTCATCGAATACGATCGCGAGGAAGAACGACGTGTCGATGTACGCTACCGTCATCAGCGGGACCTGAGAAAACGCCGCAGCGCTTCCCGGTCGATGCGCGATCGGACGCAAGTTATCGATGCGCCCGTCGCCGCGCAGAATCACGCCTTCTTCTCGAGTTGTGCGAGGCGCTTTTCCAGGTCGTCGGGCGGTTCGCACGGCACCACGCGGGCGATCTCCTTTCCGCGCTCCGAGATCGTGACGGTCTGGCCGCGCTTCACCTTGCGCAGTATCTCGGTGAGTTTCGCTCTCGCCTCGTGGACTGCGTATGCCTTCGCCATGCTCGGACTATGCGAGGGTCGGTCATGAGCGTCAAGTTGGAAACGGTCCGCAGCCGCTACTCGTATCTCCGACCCGATGCGGTCACGGCACGAACGCTGCGGAGACGGCGGCCATGACCTGCGCGGCCTGCGGCAAGACCAACCGCGCCGGGGCGCGGTTCTGCGACGGCTGCGGGAAGGCGCTGGCGCCGCGCTTGTCCCGCGTGTGCCGCGGAGTGCCGGGCCGGAGGCGCGCTTCTGTGACGCCTGCGGCGACGCCGCTCGCCGCCACGCGTCCCGCCGACGACGCCGGTGCGCGCAAGGTCATCTCGATCATCTTCGCCGATCTCGTCGGCTCGACGGCGCTGCACGAGCGGCTCGACGCCGAGTCGGCACGGCGTTTCATGGAGCGCTACTACGCGGCGATGCGGACCGCGGTCGAGGGTTACGGCGGCACCGTGACCCAGCTCCTCGGCGACGGCGTGAAAGCGCTCTTCGGCGCGCCGCGCGTCGGTGAGGACGACGCGCTCTGCGCGGTGCGGGCGGCGGTCGCGATGCAACGCGCCTTTCGGACGCTCGCCGAGGCGGAGAGCGCGGCGGTCGGCAAGACCGGGCTCCGGTCGCGGTCAACACGGGCGAGGTCGTCGTCGCCGAGGGCGGCGAGATCATCGGCGACCCGGTGAACGTGGCGGCGCGCCTCCAGGAGCAGGGGCGCGACGGTGACGTCGTGGTCGGCGAGGCGACGTATCGGCTGGTCGCCGAGGTCGTGACGCTGGTGCCGCTCGGGACGTTCGCGCTCAAGGGCGCGCCGAGCGCGTCGCCGCTTATCGCGTCGAGTCGCTCGAGCGTCCGGCGGGGCGGCGGCGACGGCGTTCGTCGGCCGCGAGGAGGAGCTGCGGCGCCTGGTCGCGGTCTACGACGCCGCGGTCGCCGCACCCGCGGGAAAGCTTGCGGTCCTGCTCGGCTCGCCGGGGCTCGGGAAGTCGCGCTTGATCTCCGAGCTCGGGCGCCGGCTCGGCGACCGGGCGACGGTCTTGACGGCGCGGCTCAGCGCGACCGGCGTCGCCACCTTCGCGCCGCTCGCCGAGGCGTTCCGCACCTTTCTCGGCCTCGACGATGCAGCGAGCGGCGAAGCGGTGCGAACGGCGCTCGCGACCGTCGTGCGCGGGGACGAGGCGGAGCGGACGCGCATCGTCGACGGCGTCGCGGCGCTCCTCGCCGGGACGCCGGTGTCACCGGAGGAGACCTTCTTCGCGGTGCGGCGCTTTCTCGCGGCACTCGCGGCGACCCAGCCGGTCGTGCTGGTCCTCGATGATCTCCATTGGGCCGAGCCGCTTTTGCTCGATCTGACCGAGCACCTGGTGCAGTGGAGCGCCGGCGTGCCGCTGCTCGTCGTCGCGGCGGCGCGCCCCGAGCTCCGTGAGGCGCGCTCGACGCTCGCGGTGGTCGGCCCGCTCGTGCACGAGGTCGTGACGCTCGGCGGGCTCGAGGCCGGCGCCGCCATGCGCCTCGCCGCGAACGTCATCGGCGCCGACGAGCTCCCGGCCGTCGTCGCCGGGCGCGTGCTCGCGACCAGCGAGGGGAATCCCCTCTTCGTGAGCGAGCTCGTCCGCATGCTGGTGCACGACGGGCGCTGAAGCGCGAGGGCGAGCGCTGGACGATGGGCGTCGAGATGGCGCAGCCTCGAGATGCCGCCGACCATTCACGCGCTCCTCGCCGCCCGGCATCGAGCGCTTGCCCGCCGAGGAGCGGTTGATCCTCGAGCGCGCCTCGGTCGTCGGCCGGCAGTTCTCGCGCGCCGCCGTCGCGCACTTGCTGCCGCGCGAGATCGCGAATCTCGCCGCCAAGCTCGAGGCGCTCGCGCCGGAGCGAGCTCATCGAGCCCGACACCGGCTGGTTCCTCGGCGAGCCGGTGCTGCGCTTCCACCACGTGCTGGTGCGCGACGCCGCCTATCGCCGGCTTCTGAAGGAGACCCGCGCCGAGCTGCACGGCCGCTTCGCCGACTGGCTCGAGGCGCGGGTCGGCGACGCGATCGAGCACGACGAGACGATCGGCTGGCATCTCGAGCAGGCGCATCGCCATCGCGGCGAGCTCGGGCCGCTCGACGACGCCGGCCGCGCCCTCGGCGAGCGCGCGGCGCGCTATCTCGGCGCCGCCGGCCGGCGCGCGCTCGCGCGCGACGACGTGCCGCTCGCCGCGAGCCTCCTCGGCCGCGCGCTCGCGCGCCTCGACGCCGCCGATCCGGCCCGGCCCGAGCTCGCCCTCGAGTGGTGCGAGGCGCTGCTCGCCGCCGGCGACGTGGCAGAGGCGACAGGGGCGATCGCCGAGCTCGGCCGCTTCGCGGCAACCTCCGAGCGCCTGCACGCGTGGCACACCTGCTTCACCGGGCAGCTCGCGGTGCTCACCGATCCGCAAGCGCTGCACGCGACCGCCGAAGCGGTTGCGGCCGCGGCGACGACGCTCGCCGCGGCGGGCGACGCCGCCGGCGAGGCCAAGGCGCACTCAAGTGCACGCCAACGCGCTCGCGCGCCTCGGACGGATCGGGGCGTGCGAGGCGGCGCTCGACCGCGCGCTCGCGGCGGCGCGCCAGGCCGGCGACCGCCGGCGCGCCAACGCCGTCCTCGCAGGCGCGCCGCTCGCGGCGCTCTGGGGACCGAGCCCGGTGACGCGCGCCAGCGGGCGCTGTCTCGACGTCGTGCGCGTGCTCCGCATCACCCACGGCGCTCCGGCGGTCGAGGCGGTGGCGCTCTCGCTGCCAGGCCGTGCTCGAGGCGCTGCGCGGCCGGAGCGAGGCGGCGCGCCGCATGATCGCGTCGTCGCGGCGCATGGTGGAGGAGCTCGGCATCACCCATCGCCTGCTCGAGGCCGACGTCTTCGCGGGCTCGATCGAGCTGCTTCGAGGGCGACGCCGCCGCGGCCGAGCGCGGCGCTGCGGCCGGCGTACGAGGGCCTGCGCGCGCACGGGCTCGCGCATCGACGCCGCGCAGGCCGGCGGCGCTCCTCGGCCGCGCGCTGCTCGCCCTCGGCCGCGCCGGAAGACGCGGAAGCGATCAGCCGGGAGAGCGAGGCGCTCGCGGGCGACGACCTCGGGGCGGCGATCGCGTGGCGCGGCGTGCGCGCCGAGGCGCTCGCCCGCCGCGGCGAGCACGACGCCGCGGTCGAGCTCGCGCGCGCCGCCGTCGAGCTCGCGGCCGCGACCGACGCGCTCTTGCACCACGCCGACGCGCCGGCTCGCGCTCGCGGTGGCGCTTCGCGCCGCGGGCCGGCGTGCCGAGAGCGACGCCGAGGAGGCGCGCGCCATCGAGCTCTGGGACGCGAAGGGCGCGACGCTGCTCGCCGGACCGCGCGCGGCGCGACGTCGCGGGAGCGGCCGCAACGCCGGCGACCCTCAATGCGCCCACCACGCCACCGGCGGTTCGCCGTCACGTACGGCCAAACGCCGCCACCGTGAACCTCGAGCGCCTCGACGCGCCGCGATTCGCCGCGCGTGACGCGCGCCGCGATCGCCGCTCTCTGTGCCGGGGGCATCTCCATCGTCGACCACACCACCGGCTTCAGCTTCGAGACGGACGAGGAATTCGCAGCCGACCTGCGGTACACCATGAGCGCCCCGGGCCTCGCCGTCCGGCATGAGCCGCTCGCGACTCTCGGCGACACCCTCGCGCTCTGTCCGTCGCTCATGGTCGGGCCCCGGCGCCGCCGGCCGCACACCTCGACGTCGGCCCCTACGAAGCGAGCAAATCATCGTCGCCGAGGTCGACGCGAGCGGACCGCCGCCGGATGGTCGAGCGCTTCGCCCCCAATCACCTCGCCGACGCCGTCATCCGACTCTACGAGCGCTACGCCGAGCTCATGCCCGAGGGTCCCGCGCGGACCAGCGCCGCGACGAACGGCGCGCTCGGTCGCGACGCTGCTCGCGGCCTACGATCCCGAGCGCTGGGAGAGCGCGCTCGCCACGACCGTCGAGTTCCGTCGATCGCCGCTACCGGCGGACTCTATCCACTCCGGGCCGGGTCGCCGCTGCGGAGATGGTCGCGATGATCCGCGTCGTCTCGGAGACTGCCGACGACATCACCATCAGCGCCGACGACGTTCTGGTGCTGCGCGCCGATGGCCTCGTCGTCCGCCGGACGGTCGCAGGCAAGGAGCGGGTCGGGGGCGGTGCCTTCGAGAATCCTCTGATCGCCCTCTGGCTCTTCGACGCCGCGGGCCTGCTCGATGCGCCACGAGCTGTTCGACGCCGAGCGCGACGCGGACGCGCTCGCGCGCTTCGACATGCTTTCCGCAGCACCTACGGCGACGCCGGCGGGCGCCAGGCCGGCCGCGCTCGCGCGTCGCGATGCGGCCAAATCGCGCCACGGCATGCCGAGCGGCGATGGATGCAGCGATCGCAGCTCGCGATCCCGACGCATTCCCGCGCTGATCGCCGACGATAACGAGGTCGTCGACCACACCACCGGCACCACCTACGACCGGGCGGGGTCACTCACGACGCTGCGGACGACCCTCACTGCCGAGGGCTTCACGATGCGCAGCGAGCCGCTCGCGACGCTCGGCGACTCGCTGGCGCTCTTTCGCGAACGGCTCGCCGCGAGCGGGTTCGCCGGCGCGACCTTCGACGTCGGCGCCTACGACCGCGAGCGCCTCGTGGTCCTCGCGGTCGATGGGGAGGGCCGGCAGCGCGCGTCCGGAGTACTACGCGCCCGACCGGCTCGGCGCCGCCGTCGTCGCGTCTCTACGAGCGCTACGCCGAGCTCCTGCCGCCGGGCAGCGAACGGGAGCGCGTCGCCGCCACGGCGCGCGCGGTCGCGACCGAAACCGGACCGTTCGACCCCGAGATCTGGGCGACCGCCCTCGCCGCCTTCGCCCCCGACATCGAGAACGTCGACCACCGGCCGCTCGGAACCTGGTCGGCGCACGGCGCTGAGGCGCTGCTCGCGCACTACCGCTCGATGCTGGCGGTCGCGGAGAACATGACGGTGCGCGAGGATGACGTCCTCGCTCTCTCCCGTCCGTCTTGCTGCTCCGCCGCACGCACCTCGGGACCGGCCGCGCGAGCGGCGGCCCGTACGAGCGCCCGTTCTTGGTGCTCGAGCAGTTCGGCAGCGACGGCCGCGTGATCCGGAACGACGTCTACGACATCAGCCAGGAGCGCGACGCGCTTGCCCGCTTCGACGCGCTCACCGGCGAGCCGCTCGCGGTCGGGTTCGAGAATGCCGCGACCAGGGCACAGCGTACCGTCGAGGCCGCCTGGATGGCGCGCGACTGGACCGCCGTGGCCGCGACCTTCCGCCGAGATTTCCGCTGCATCGATCGCCGCGCCATGATCCAGCTCGAGCTCGATCGCGAGCACATGCTCGAGTTCATCCGGATCCTCTTCGAGATGCCCGCATCGCAGTTCCAAACCAGCGTGCTCGCGACCCGCGGCGCTCGGCTCGCGCTCATGCGAACGTGCTTCACGGGCGCCGATCGCGAGATCGGAGAGACCGAGATCGAGGCGCTGAACGTCCACGAGGTGGACGAGCACGGCGACCGCGTCCTGATGGTGCGATTCGACCCCGCCGAGCTCGACGCCGCCTATGCCGAGCTCGACGCCCGCTACGCCGCCGGCGAAGCCGCCGCGCCACCGACACCGGCAGCGTGCCTCGAGAACGCCGCCACCCGTGTGAGCGACGAATTCCGCCACGCTTGGGCGGCCCACGATTGGGAACGCATCGTCGCGACGTTCGCGCCGGGGTTCCGGCTGATCGATCGCCGGCGCTACGCTCGCTTCGAGCTCGACCTGCAGCAGCATCTCAAGTCGCTCCGGATGCGCTTCGAGATGCAGTCGTCCGCCCTCACGACGAAGACACTCAGCCACGCGGGGCGATCGACTCTTCCTCGGGCGGACGCTCCTCGAGCTCGCCGACCACGACGTCGGGCCGAGCGAGAGCGAGTCGCTTTCGCTCGGCGAGGTCAACGAGCACGGCAAGCGCATCACGTTCGTGATGTTCGACCCCGAGGACCTCGACGCCGCCTACGCCGAGCTCGACCGCCGCTACTTCGCCGGCGAGGCGGTCGCCGCGGGTCAAGTCGCGGTCGTGATGGAGACGTTCCTCCGCGCCATCGCGATCCGGGACTGGAGCCTCATGGCGAGCGTGCTCGCTCCCGATCTGGTCGTCACCGACCACCGGCCGCTCGGTTGGGAGACCATGCGCGGCTCGGCTGCCTACGTGGACTCGCTGAAGTCGTTGGTCGAGTTCGCGCCCGACGTTCGCCTTCGCAACGACCACCTGCGGCTCTCCACGCGTGCCGCCCTGTTCGTCAATACCTGGGTCGGCACGCGCGAGGGCGGTGCGTTCGAGGCCCCGCGCGCCGTCGTCTTCGGGCTCGATGCCGGTGGACGGATCCACAGCATGGACTTCTACGAGTTCGAGGTACGCTTCGAGGGTGCGGGGGTCGAGCAGCTCGCCGATGCGGAGGCACGCTTCGCGGCCGTCGGCACGGGGGCCGGGCGCGATCCGCTTCGCTGCGCTGGCGAGGCCGAACGCGGCGACACGCGCGAATGATCGGCTAGAGGCGGCGTTCGCGGCACGCGACTGGTCGGCGATGCGCGCGGCGTTCGCTAGAGACGCGAAAGTCGAGGAGCGCCGCTTCGGCCTGGTCCTCCACGACGCGGACGCTTGGATCGCGGACATGCAACGGCTCGCTGAGGGTGGTCTCGGTGAATTGGCCACGCTGGCGGATTGGGGCTACGAACGGCAGCTCGTCGCCACTGCTGGCGAGCGCGTCGATCTCCGCGCGGCTGCACTGGGCCGGCCTCTCCGACGGAGCCCCGTTCGACATCGAGCATCTCACGGTGACCGAGGTCGACGAGAATGGGTTGATTACCGCCCTCGTCACGTTCGACCTCGACGACCGGCGCGCCGCGCTCCGCGAGATGCGGACGCGCTGGTTGGCCCACGATGCCGTGGCGGCGGTGGCTGGAGGGCCGCTCTCCGATTTCTTGGACGCGTTCAACGACCACGACCGCGATCGCTTGCGCGCAGCGGTTGCCGACGACGTCGTCCTCCACGACCACCGGCGCACCGGAGTGGGCATCATCGAAGGGGTCGAACCGTACCTCGATGCGCTCGCCGTGCTGTGGAATCTCGCGCCGGACATGCAGATGGAGCCTGCACGTGTCGTGGCCTACGACCGCCGCGGTGTAGTCGGCCTCGGGCGTATACACGGTACGCTCGCGGACGGCGGCGGCGCATTCGAGAGCTGCCTCGCGACGCTGGTGATCGTCGAGCGCGGCCGCATCGCGCGGATCGAGCAATTCGAGATCGAAGACGTCGACGCGGCGCTGGCGCGCTTCGCGGAGCTCCGGCCCGATCCCTTGCGGATCCCGCCGAATGCCGCGACGCGGGCAAGCGTTCGCTGGCAGGAGCACGCCGAGGCGGGTGACTGGGACGCCCTCCGCGCGCTCTGCGCTTCGGAATACGTGTGGGACGATCGGCGTCGGGGCGTGCTCCTCACCGGTGATCGCGAGCTCTTCATCACGAGCAACCGCTACGTCTTCTCACGCGGGGCCCGTCCGGCACGCACCGTGCTCGCCATCGCGGGCGACCGGCTGGCACTCGAGCGCTTCGTGTGGACGGGAACCTCCGACGTACCGTTCGAGATGGAGCAGCTTGCGCTCACCGAGGTCGACGCCGAGGGCCGCCTGGTGGCACGGTTGGTCTTCGACCCCGACGCGCACCGCGCCGCCAGCACGGAGATGTCCGAGCGCTTCGCCGCGAGCGAGGCCGGGCGGTGGATTCCGGCTAATTTCCTCGAGTTCAGCCGCGCGCTCCACGATCACGACCTCGCGCGTATGCGGGCCGCCCTTCCCGACGATTTCGTCTTCGACGACCACCGCCGCACGGGCCTCGGCCGGCTCGAGGGCGCGGACGCCTATCTCCCGGCGGTCGCCGCGGTGTTCGAGCAGTCACCCGACGCCATCGGCGAGACGCTGCACTACCTCGAGGTGGATACGCATGGCTGCCTCTCCGTCACCCGCCTGTTCGGCACGCTCGTCGACGGCGGCCCGTTCGAGAACGTCGCGGTGCAGATCTCACACTTACGGGGCAGCCGCTTCGTCGCCGTAGAGCTCTTCGAGCTCGAGGACCTCGAGCGCGCCCGGGCGCGCTTCGACGAGCTCCGCCCCGATCCGCTGCGCATCCCGCCGAACGCAGCGTCACGGACGCGCGACCGTTGCTTCGCGGCAGCCGCCGCCGACGACTGGGCAGCGCTCCGCGCGCTCGCATGCGAACGTTTCGTGTTCGAGGATCGCAGCAAGGCGGCACTTCTGAGCGGCGACCTCGATCCCTGGATCGAGAGCGTGCGCTACCTCCAGTCGGAGGGCGGCACGCCGACGCGCGAGCGGATCGGAACGGCCGGCGAGCGGATCGTCATCGAACGCATCACGTGGACCGAAGCGCCGACGTCTCGCTTCGAGCTCGAACACCTCGTGGTCGTCGAGGTCGACGCGGAGGGGCGCTTCGCGGCGTCGATCAAGTTCGATCCGGACGACCGTGCCGCCGCGTTCCTCGAGGCGGAGTTGCGCTTCGCCGCCGGCGAGGCGGGAGGCGCCCGCGGACTCGGTCTCTTCGGAGGCGCATTCGTGCGCCGCGACTGGCAAGCGTTTCGCGCCGCGATCGCTCCCGACGTCACGATCCGTGACCACCGCGTGCTCGGCTTCTTCGAGAACGTAGATGGCGACCGCTGGGTCGACTCCGTGCGCATCTTGCCCGAACTCGCACCGGACATGAGCGTCGAATCGTTCCGCATGCTCGCGTGGAACGCCCACGGCCACGTCGCGGCGACGCGCGTCGTCGGAACGATGCGTGACGGCGGGCCATTCGAGTACCCGTTCGTCCGTGTCATCGTGACCGACGGTGACCGCATCCGACACTTCGAGATATTCCCAGTCGACGACGCCGACCGCGCCGTCGCGCACTTCGAGGAGCTCTGCACCAGGCTTCCGTTGGCGGCGGCATGACCATGCGAGCGATCGTGCAGCCGAGGGAGCGATCAGAGCTCGATGACCAGCGGGTAGCCCTCGGCTGCGGCGGCCTCGCCGAGGCGGCGATCGCAGCAGACGAGCTCCGGCATGGCATCGGTCTCGCCGCGGGCGGCGAGGCTCTGCGCACAAGCCGAGCTGCAGCGCATCGAGGGACCGCAGCGCATGACGATGCAGCAGCGCGAGTGCATGGGCCTCCACGTCGGCCGAGAACGCCACGACGTCGAACGCCGCAATCAACGTGTCGATCTTGGTGAGCGACCGCCGGCGCGTCGCGGGATGCAGCGCTCGCTCACGCACCAACCGCTCGATCGCCGAGCGGCACTCGACGCGCGCGAGAAAAGCTACGACGCGAGGCGTGCGGACGCGGAACAGGCGCCGACACCGTTCCGAGAACGGAGGCTGTTGCACTACCAGTGGCAGAAGCGCGGAGCTGTCCCAGAACTGCATGCCGAATCAGCGTTCGTCGCGATCGGCACGGAGCGCCGCGAGCGCGTCGCCGCGGCAGCGGATCGGCGGACCGAGATCGTCGAGCGTCATCGACGCGCGCGGTGCCGGGACGAGCACACCGCGCCGGATGAGATCGTCACGACGGCTGGTCGCGGCCCGTTCGTTCCGCTGTGATGGGGCCGATTTCCGCGACCGGCGTATCTCGATCCATCACGAGGAGGCGCGTCCCCTTGCGGACGATCCGCAGGTACCGCGACAAATGGGTTTTCCAGCTCACCGATGCGGACGCTCCTCATTTGGTCAACTTAGCCAAATTCTATGTCTCACGGCAAGCACCGAGTGCCGCGCGAGCGTCACCATGAACTGCCCGAGCTGCGCCCACCCGAACCCCGATGCGGCCCGCTTCTGCAACGCCTGCGGCGCGCGGCGTTCGCGCCGCGCTGTCCGATCTGCGGCGGCGAGAATCCACCCGCCTCGCGCTTCTGCAACGCCTGCGGAGTCTCATTCACGGCGCCACCCACGCCTGAGCCGGCTCGGCGCAGCGCATAGTCGTCACGATCATCTTCGCGGATCTCGTCGGCTCGACGGCGCTGCACGAGCGGCTCGACGCCGAGTCGGCGCGCCGCTTCATGGACCGCTACTACGCGGCGATGCGCACCGCCGTCGAGGCGCACGGCGGCACGCGTGACGCAGCTGCTCGGCGACGGCGTGAAGGCGGTCTTCGGCGTCGCCGCGCGTCGCCGAGGACGACGCGATCCGCGCCGTCCGCGCCGCGGTCGCGATGCAGCAGCGCGTTCCGCGCGCTCGCCGACGCACGAACGCGGCCGCGATCGGCAGACCGGGCTCCGCGTCGCCGTCAACACCGGCGAGGTCGTCGCGACCGAGGGCGCGCGAGATCATCGGCGACCCGGTGAACGTCGCGGCGCGCCTTCAGGAGCAAGGCGCGCGACGGCGACGTGGTGATCGGCGACGCGACGCATCGGCTGGTCGCCGAGCTCGTGACGCTCGCGCCGCTCGGCACCGTTCGCGCTCAAGGGCCGCGCCGAGCGCGTCGCGGCCTATCGCGTCGAGTCGCTCGAGCGGCCGGCGGGGCGTCGGCGACGGCGTTCGTCGGACGCGAGGAGGAGCTGCGGCGGCTGACGGCGGTCTACGAGGCGGCGGTCACGACGCCGGCGGGCCGGCTCGCGGTCTTGCTCGGCTCGCCGGGGCTCGGGAAGTCGCGCTTGATCCACGAGCTCGGACGCCGGCTCGGCGACCGCGGCGACGGTCTTGACGGCGCGGCTCAGCGCGACCGGCGGCACCACGTTCGCGCCGCTCGCCGAGGCGCTCCGCACCTTCTCGGCCTCGACGATGCCGCGGGCGCGGACGCGCTCCGGGCGGCGCTCGGGCGACACGTGACCGGCGAGGAGGACGAGCAGAGGCGCATCGTCGACGGGGTCGCGGCGCTCCTCGTCGGCACGCCGGTCTCGCCGGAGGAGACGTTCTTCGCGGTGCGACGGTTTCTCGCCGCGCTCGCCGCGACCCAGCCGGTGGTCTTGGTGCTCGACGATCTGCACTGGGCCGAGCCGCTGCTTGCTCGACCTGACCGAGCACCTGTGCAGTGGAGCGCGGGCGTGCCGCTGCTCGTCGTCGCGGCGGCACGCCCCGAGCTCCGCGAGGCGCGCTCGGCGCTCGGCCGTCGCCGGCGGGCTCGTGTCCGACGTCGTCACGCTCGGCGGGCTCGATGCCGGCGCCGCGACCCGCCTCGCGGCCAACGTGATCGGCGCCGACGAGCTGCCGGCGGCGGTGGCGGGCCGCGTGCTCGCGACCAGCGAGGGCAATCCGCTCTTCGTCGAGCGAGCTCGTCCGCATGCTGGTGCACGACGGGGCCCTCAAGCGCGAGGGCGAGCGCTGGACCATGGGCGTCGAGCTCGCGCAGCTCGAGATGCCGCCGACGATCCACGCGCTCCTCGCCGCGCGTCATCGAGCGCCTGCGCACCCGAGGAGCGCACTGGTGCTCGAGCGCGCCGCGATCGTCGGCCGGCAGTTCTCGCGCGCCGCGGTCGCCCATCTCTTGCCGCGCGAGATCGGCGAACCTCGACCGCCAAGCTCGAGGCGCTCCGGCGGAGCGAGCTGATCGAGCCCGATACCGGCTGGTTCCTCGGCGAGCCCGTCCTGCGCTTCCACCACGTGCTGATCCGCGACGCCGCCTACCGGCGGCTGCTCAAGAGAGACGCGCGCCGAGCTGCACGGCGCGCTTCGCCGGACTGGCTCGAGGCGCGGGCCGGGGACACCGTCGAGCACGACGAGACGATCGGCTGGCACCTCGAGCAGGCGCACCAGCTACCTGCGCGAGCTCGGACCGCTCGGACGCGACCGGCCGCGCGCTCGGCGAGCGCGCCGCGCGCTATCTCGGCGCCGCCGGGCCGGCGCGCGCTCGCGCGCGACGACGTGCCGCTCGCGGCGAGCCTGCTCGGCCGCGCGCATCGAGCGTCTCGACGCGGACGATCCGGCGCGCGCCGATCTCGCGCTCGACTGGTGCGAGGCGCTGCTCGCGGCCGGCGACGTCGGCGCCGCCGGCGCGGCGATCGACGAGCTCGGCCGCTTCATCGCGCGACTCGGACGTCTGCGCGCCTGGCACACCTGCTTCGCCGGGCAGCGCGCCGTGCTCGACCGACCCGCAGGCGCTGCGCGCGACCGTCGACGCGGTCGCGGCCGCGGGCGCCGCGCTCGCGGCGGCCGGCGACGCGGCCGGCGAGGCCAAGGCGCACTCATGTGCATGCGATCGCGCTCGCGCGCCTCGGTCAGGTCGGCGCCTGCGAGGCGGCGCTCGACCGCGCGCTCGCCGCGGCGCGGCAGGCGCACGACCGCCGCCGCGCCAACGCCGTGCTCGCGGGCGCGCCGCTCGCGGCGCTCTGGGGACCGAGCCCGGTCACGCGCGCGAGCGGCCGCTGCCTCGACGTCGTGCGCGTGCTCCGCATCACGCACGGCGCGCCGGCGGTCGAGGCCGGTCGCGCTGCAGCTGCCAGGCGGTGCTGGAGGCGCTGCGCGGCCGCAGCGAGGCGGCGCGGCGCATGATCGCGTCGTCGCGGCGCATGGTCGAGGAGCTCGGCATCACCCATCGCCTGCTCGAAGCCGACATGTTCGCCGGCCTGATCGAGCTGCTCGAGGGCGATGCCGTCGCTGCCGAGCGCTGCTGCCGCACGGCGTACGAGGGCTTCGCGACCACGGGCTCGGCGATCGACGCGGCGCAGGCGGCGGCGCTCGCTCGGCCGCGCGCTCCTGGCGCTCGGGCGCGCCGCCGAGGCCGAGGCGCTCAGCCACGAGAGCGAGCGCGCTCGCGGGCGACGACCTGCAGGCGGCGATCGCCTGGCGCGGCGTCCGCGCCGAGGCGCTCGCGCGAGCGCGGCGAGTACGCCGCCGCGGTCGAGTTCGCGCGCGCCGCCGTCGAGCTCGCGGCCGCGACCGACGCGCTCCTCATCCACGCCGATGCGCGCCTGGCGCTCGCCGCGGCGCTGCGCGCCGCGGGCGCAGATGCGCGAGGGCGAGCGCCGAGGAGGCGCGCGCGATCGAGCTCTGGGAGGCGAAGGGCGCGACGCTGCTCGCCGAGCGGGCGCGGGTGGCGGTCGGACGCGTTGCGCAGCCGGCGGAGACGATCACCGATGCGCCAGCGCTCTCGCCGCACCGTCAGGTGCATACGAATGCCGCGACGGCGCACGCGGCCCGCTTCGACGCGGCGATCACCGCTCGTGACATCGATGCGCTCGGCGCATTGCTCGCCGAAGCCCACGAGACCATCGACCACATCAACGGCGGCACGTTCGATCGGGAGGCCATGCTCGCCTCGTTTCGCATGGGAGTGAGCGCCAGCGACCTGCTTTCGCGACACGAGCCGCTCGCGACCCTGGGCGAGGCTCTCGCCGTCTTCCGCCGCTGGTCCTCGGCGAGCGCCTTCGCCGGCAAGAACTTCGACGTCGGCGCCCACGATCGTGAGGATGTCGTACTCTACGAGGTCGACCTCGACGGCCGCCGGGGGCGCTCCGAAATATTCGCCGCCGACCACCTCGTAGATGCGATCGTCCGGCTCTACGAGCGCGACGCCGAGCTGCTCCCGGAAGGGCCCGCGCGCATCCGCGCCGCGGCGACGGCGCGGTCGCTGCAAATGCTGTTCGGATTCCGACTCGGCGACGGGGTGGCAGTACTTTCTCCCGTGGTCGAGTTCACGGACCACCGAACGCTCGGGTTCGGCTCGTCGCGCGGAAGAACGGCGGCCCTCCATGCGGCGCAGACGCTCACGAGCCTCGCCAGTGATCTCACCATGCGCATCGACGAGATCCTCGCCCTACGACCCGACGCGCGCTGCTCATGCATACGACCACGTCGGGAACCGAGCGCGAGGGCGGAGGCGCCTTCGAACTGCCGCGGGTCATGCTCCTCGTTTTCGACGCCGACGGACTCATCATCCGCAGCGAATGGTTCGATTCCGACCGCGGCGCGGAGGCGCTGGCGCGGTTCGAGTCGCTTACCGCTGCGACCCCGCTCACCCCTACCCGTGCGCACGCGCGCGCGTGCGCTCGAACGCCGCGACCCGCAACGTCGAGCGGATGGCGGCAGCCATCGCCGCCCGCGATCGCGAGGCGTTCGTCGAGCTCCTCGCCGACGACGCGCAGAGCCTCCACCACCCGACGGGCACGACCTACGATCGTGAGGGTCGCTCGCGACCGTCGAAATGCTCTTCGCGGCCGACAACCCGACCCTCGCGTTCGAGACGCTCGCGACGCTCGGGGAGTCGCTCGGGCTCTTCCGGATGCTCGCGCACGGCACCGGCGCGAGCGACGACTTCGCGTCCTTCGGCGCATTCGAGATCGATAACGTCGTACTGATCGAGGTCGGGGCGGAGGGACGGCAGCAATGGATCGAATTCTTCGCACCCGACCGCTTGGGTGACGCCATCGACCGGCTGTACGAGCGTTTCGCGGCACAGCTCCCGGAGGGCGCGGCGCGGACCCGCGCCACGACGGCGGCACGCTCGCTCGCGGCCGCCCTCGAGCGCTACGACGTCGAGCGCTTCGCCACCGCCCTGGCACCGACGGTCGTGGGCGTCGATCATCGGCGCGGGGGTTGTATGGCTCCGGCCGGTTCGAAGCCGCCGAGGTGCTGCAGGTCCTGCGGGTCATCTCGGAAACCGCCGACGAGCTCGTCAGCCGAACCGACGCCATCCTGACCCTGCAGCCGGACGTGCTGCTCAGGCGCCGGACGGTCACCGGGAAGGACCGGCTCGGCGGAGGGGCGATCGAGTGGAGGCAGATCGACCTTTGATGCTCGACGCCGACGGGCGGCTGAACCGCATGGAGGTCTTCGACGCCGATTGCGAGCGCGAGGCGCTCGCTCGGCTCAGCTCCTCACCGGCTCGTCCGCGGCACGCATCGAGCGGCGCATACAACCGAACGCCGCGACCGCGACCTTGGAGCGCTTGAACGCCGCGGTCGCCGCCCGCGACCTCGACGTGATGGCCAACGGCATGGCCGACGACTTCGAGTGCATCTCCCATCCGACCGGCACGACCTTCGGACGCGAGATCCTCGAGTACTGGCGCGCGATCTTCACGGCGGAGACGTTGACGTACCCGCACGAGCTGCTCGCCTCGCTCGGCAAGACCCTGATGCTCTGTCGCGGGCGGATGTCGCTCGGCGGGCTCGTCGCGGACGGGGTTTCCTTTGGTCCGTCGAGCTACGAGGAGGTCGTCCTTACGGAGGTCGACGCCCAGGGCGAAGCATCGCGCGTCGAGCTCTTCGCGAGCGATCGACTCGGCGACGCGGTCGCGCGGCTCTACGCGCGCCACGCCGAGCTCTTGCCGGCGGGGCTCGAGCGCCGACGCCGCCACGACGATCGCGCGCTCGCTGGCGGCGATCGTCCGACTCGATTTCGGTCGCGAGCCGTTGCTGTTCGCGCCCGACACCGAGTTCGTCGATCACCGCCCGTTGGGTCTCGGGTCATCCCAGGGCGCAGACGCCTCCTGGAATCCGGACGCGAGTACTCTTCGAGGCTCGCCGAGGGGCGTCACCATGCGGATCGACGACGTGCTCGCCGTCCCGCCCCGACATGCTGCTCTGGCGCCGCGACGCTCAGCGGCACGGATCGCACGAGCGGTGGCCCCTTCGAGAATCCCATGCTCGCGCTTCGCGTCTTCAGCGCCGACGGGCTGCAGACCCACCTCGAGTGGTTCGACGTCGACCACGCGGCAAAGCGCTCGCGCGCTTCGACGCCCTCGCGGCCGAGCGCACCGCTCCGCGGCCAACGCGGCGAGTGCCACCGAATCTCGCCACCGAAAACGTCGCCCGGCTCGAGGCCGCAGTGGCCGCTCGCGACGCGGATCGCTTCGCATCCCTGATCACCGACCCGACAGAGGTGATCGACCACGCGACCGCGATGTCGTACGGCCGCGAGGGATCGCTGGCGACGTTCCGCACCATGATGCACGCGCGCGATGCGACGGACCGTCATGAGGCGATCGCGACCCTCGGTAAGTGGCTCGCGCTCTCTCGCGAGTCGTTCGCCGCGAGCGGATATGCGGGCGCGCAGTTCGACGTCGGCGCCTACGAGGCGCGAGCGCTTCAGCGTGATCGAGGTCGATGGCGAGGACGGCGCGCCCGCGCCGAGTTCTTCCCCCGTGAATCGCTTGGCCGACGCGATTGTCCGGCTGTACGAACGCCACGCCGAGCTCCTTCCCGACGGTGGCGAACGCGAACGGGCAGCGCTGATGGCGCGCTCCGGTCGCGGCACTCCTACGCGTCGCCGTGGATCCCGCTCGCTTCGTCGCGGCGCTCGACCCCGCGATCGAGTATCGCGACCATCGGCCGCTCGGGTTCGAGTCGACGCGTGGCGCCGAGCAGTTCCTCACAGGGTGCGCTCCATCCCCGAGGTCGCCACCGACTTCGCGACCCACGTCGACGACCTCGTGAGCCTGCGATCGCACGGGCTCGTCGTGCGCTGGACCCAGCGCGGGACCGCGCGCAGCCAGCCAGGGGCCATTCGAGACGAGCTTTCTGATGCTGTGGCTCTTCGGCGAAAACGGCCTCGCGACGCGGAACGAGCTCTTCCCGCTCGATCGCGAGGCGGAGGCGTCGGCGCGCCTCGACGAGCTGACGCAAGTGCCAGCGCCGGCGAGCCGGCGTCCTCGCGTACGACCCAATGCCGCAACGAAGCATGCCGCGGCGTTCAGCGCGGCCATGGCGGCCCGGGACAGCGATCGCCTTGCCGCACTCTTCGCGGAAGAGACCCATGTAATCGATCACAAGAATCAGACGACGTACGGACGCGAGGGAGGGCTTCGCACCTGGCAGAGCTTCCTCTCGATGGAGGATCCGCATTACTCGTTCGAGAACCTCGCGAGCCTCGGCGAGTGGCTGGCGCTGGGCCGCCAAGTGACGTTGCAAAGCCGGGTCGTCAGCCGACACTTCGACGTCGGTGCCGCGGAGACGGATTGCCTCATCCTGATCGAGGCCGACGAGCGGGCGCGCCGCCGGGGCATCGAGATCTTCCCGCTCGACCGGCTCGGCGAGGCCGTCGCGCGCCTGTACCAGCGCTATGCCGAGCTGCGGCCCGCAGGGCTCAGAGCGTCAGCGCGCCGCGGAGATAGCCCGTACGGTCACGGGGCTCACGGTCGGGGCGGTCCCGGATCCGGCGTGGGATCTCGCCGCGCATCTCGCACCCGACATCGAGTACGTCGACCACCGCACCATCGGGTTCCCGTCGGTCCACGGGGCCGAGGCCATGCTCGCGTGGTTCGACGCGATGTTCGCGGTTGCCAAAGAGCCTCGCGATCCGCACCGACGAGCTCTGGTGGTCGAACCGGACATGCTCGCGTACCGCGTGACCTCCTCCGGTGTCGACCGCATCGGCGGCGGCCGCTACGAGAAGGAACTGATCTCGATCTGGGTCTTCGGCCCCGACGCTCGCCTCACGCGCTTCGAGCAGTTCGACCCCGATCGCGAGGATCAGGCGCTTGCGCGTGTCGATGCGTTGATGCGCGCAAGGAGGATGCCGGCGGAAGCGTCTGGGAGAGACGGACGCGCCGCGTGCGTTCGAACGCCGCGACCGCGAACGCCGCCCGCTTCCGCGCGGTGATGGCGGCGCGCGACTTCAGGCGCTGCGCGCCCTCTACGCGGACGACTGCGAGGTCATCAACCACATGCACGGTGTGACTTACGATCTGCAGGGAGCGATCCGCACCTGGATTGGCCACTTCAGAACGCCGGGAGCGAGCTATCGCTACGTCGAGCTCGCGAGCCTCGATGACGCGCTCGCGCTCACCTTCCAATCAATGGGAGCGAGCGGGCTGCAACGTGGAGATTTCGACGTCGGCGCGTTCGAGACAGCTAACCTCCTGCTCCTCGAGGTGGACAGGCAAGGCCGGCGCCGGCGGTCCGAGCTGTTTGCCGACGAGCGGCTCGGCGACGCCATCGCCCGCCTGTACCAGCGCCACGCCGAGCTCTTGCCCGAGGGCCCCGAGCGTGAGCGCGCCGTCGCGACCGCGCGCTCGGTTCGGGCGCTCGTCGGACCGAAGTTCATGACCGTCGAGACCGCCAGCACCGTCTTGGCTCGCGACATCGAAGGCGTCGATCACCGCCGCGTCGTCGGGCTCGGCAGCGCGAAGGGTGCCGAACAGGTGCTGAACGTCGTCCGCTCGATGTGGGCAATCACTGGCGACCTCACGCTCCGTGTCGACGACGTGCCCCGCCTCCGTCCGGACGCTCTTTTGATCGACCAAACGTCGATCGGCACCGACCGCGTGGGCGGCGGACGCTTCGAGCGCCGCCTCTTGAACCTTTGGATCTTCGACGCGGATGGCCGCGTGATCCGCTTCGAGCAATTCGACCCCGAGCAGGAGCACGAGGCGGTCGCCCGCTTCGACGCGCTCACCGCCGAACGCCCGACGGCGCGGTTCGAGAACGCCGCGACGCGGATGGTCGCTCGTATCGTCGATGTGTGGCGGGCGCGCAATTGGGAAGGCTTCGCCGCATCCGCAGCGCCGGAAGTTCGGTTTCACGATCGGCGCAGGATGGTGCGGCTCGAGCTCGACCGCGCGCACTTACTCGAGACCTATCGCTTCCTTTTCGATCTCGGTCCGGGTGAGGTCCGATTCGAAGCCCTCGCCACCGGGGCGATCGCCTGGCGCTTTTTCGCTGGGACGCCCACTGGACCCAGGCCGGCATCGACGTCGGCCCCACCGGGGTTGACGCGCTTGGGGTTGCCGAAATGAACGCCGCTGGCGATCTCATCGCTTGGGTGATCTTCGACACCGACGACCCCGACGCCGCGTATGCCGAGCTCGACGCGCGCTATGCGGCTGGTGAGCTCGCCGCCGATCATCTGAAGCCGGTTCCCAGGCTGGGCGCCGCCATCGCTGCCCGCGATTGGGAGGCCGCCGCCGCGCGGCTGGCACCAGACCTCGTGGTGACCGATCACCGGCCGCTCGGGTGGGAGACGATGCACGGCCCGTCGGCCTACGTCGCAAGCCTCCGATCGCTCTTCGAGCTCGCGCCGGACGCGCGACTCCGCGTCGATCACGTGCGCTCGGCCGGTCGCGCGACGCTTTTGACCGGAGCCTGGCTCGGGACGCGCGAAGGCGGGGCCATCGAGGCACCGCGCGTCGCGGTCAATGAATGGAACACGTCGGGGCTCGTTGTTCGCATGGACTTCTACGAGCTCGACCAACTCGAGGAGGCCTGGCGACACTACGCGGAGCTGGGCGCTCGCTTCGCCGGGACCAGCGCGCCCGCGCCCGCCGATCTGCTTGCTGCACTGGTGCGGCCGAACGCGGCGAGCGCGGCATCGGCGCGCTTCCGAGCGGCGTTCGCGGCCCGCGATTGGACGGCGCTCCGCGCCTGTTGCGCGACCGACGTGCGATTCGAGGACCGCCGGCCGTTCGCCCTGGTTTCGGCCGACCTCGAGACCATGATCGAGGATCTCCGACCGCTCGCCGAGATGGAAGGCGGGGACTACCGCCTGAGCCTGCTCGCCACGGGGGCGAGCGGGTGTGCATCGAGCACGGCCTGATACGCGGCGGGGTGCTGCGCGACGGACCCGCCGAAAGCCGCTTCGAGATTCCCGTGGTCGTCGTGACCGAGGTCGACGCCGGCGGACGCATCGTCGCCCGCGTCGCCTTCGACGCCGACGACCGCCGCGCGGCTCAGCGCGAAGCGATGGCGCGTTGGTTCGCGAAGAACGCCACGGCTGCCGCGGTCGCCGGCCCGGCCATCGAGCTGATCGACGCCCTGAACGAGCGCGATCCGGCGCGCACGCGGGCGGTGCTGGCACCGGACGTGGTGGTCCACGATCGCCGCCGGACCGGCATGGGGCTGCTCCAAGGCGCCGACACCTACATCCACGCCGTCGCGGCGCTCTGGGAGCTGACACCGGACATCCAGTTCGACGTGCTCTGCCAGCTCGCGCTCGAGCCGCACGGAGTCATCGGCATCGTGCGGAGCTCCGGCACCCTGGGGCATGGCGGCGGCGCCTTCGAGCGCGTGCTCGCGGCCTCGAACTTCGTCGCGGGCGGCGTGGTCACCGGCATCGATCTCTTCGAGCTCGACGACCTCGAGGCGGCGCGCGCGTACTTCGCCGAGCGACGACCGGATCCGCTCCGCATCCCGCCGAACGCCGCCAAGCGGACGATCGATCGCGTGCACGCGGCATGCGAGGCCCGGGATTGGGACGTCTTGGAAGCGCTCTGCGCGCCGGACCTCACCTACGACGACCGGCGGCGCGGCCTCCGCCACACCGGTGACCGCGAGGATGTCATCGAGAGCGCGAAGTACATTTATGCGCGGAACACGCGCGCGACCCTCACCTTGCTCGCCGCTCCGAGCGAGCGCTTGGCGCTCGAACGAGTGGAATGGCGCGAGGCGGAAGGTGCGGCGCCCTTCGAGATCGAAGCGCTGCGGGTCACCGAGGTCGATGCCGAGGGCCGGATGGTCGCGCGCATCCTCTTCGACGCCGAAGATCGAGCGGCAGCGCGGAGGAAATCATCGAGCGCCAGGCCCGCATCGAGTCCTGGCCCGAGGTGCGGGTCGAGCGCGCCCGCGCCGGGCTCGAGCACGACCTGGCGCGCATGCGGGCCGCACTGCCAGAGGATTTCGTCTACCACGATCACCGGCGCACCGGCCCCGGCCGGCTCGAGTGCAGGGACGACTACGTCGAATGGATGCGGGCGCTCTTCGAGCAATCGCCCGACGCGTTCATCGAGCCGCTCTACACGGTCGCCGCAAGACCCGACGCCGCCCTCACGGTCAGCCATACCATCGGCACGCTGGCCGACGGCGGCGCGTTCGAGAACGTCTTCACTCAGCTCTCGCACTTCCGCGACGGTCGCTTCGTGGGCGTCGAGATCTTCGAGCTCGGCGACCTCGAGCGCGTGCGGGCGTCCCTGGTAGAGCCCGCGGCGGATCATGCTGCCGAGTGCCAACCCGATCCGCTCCGCATTCCGGCCAATGCCGCGAAGCTGACCTGCGACCGCGGCCACGCGGCGTGCGACGCCAAGGATTGGGAGACATATCAGAAGCTCGTCGCGCCGGATGCGTTCTCCGAGGACCGCCGGCGCGGCATTCGTACGACCCTCGACCGCGAACAATTCATCGAGAACGCGAAATACATCCATTCCCGGAATGTGCGCGCGACGCGGACGTTGCTCTGCGCGCCCGGCGACCGCTTGGCGCTCGAGCGGATACACTGGCACGAGGCAGAGGGTGCCGCGCCCTTCGAGATCGATGCCCTTCGGCTGACCGAGGTCGACACGGAGGGACGCATCGTGGCGCGCATCAATTTCGATCCCGACGATCGACGCGCAGCGCGGAGAGAAATGATCGAGCGCGGGGCCAAGAGGAGTCATGGCCGCGGGCCGTGGTCGAGCTCCTGCGGGCCCAGCTCGACCATGACGTGGCGCGTATCCGTGCGGCGCTGCCCGACGACTTCGTCTACCACGATCATCGGCACGTCGGCCCCGGCCGGCTCGAGTGCGCGGACGACTTCGTGGGATGGATCGGCGCGCTCTTCGAGCAATCGCCCGACGCGATCCTGGCCGAGCCGCTGTACCTCGTCGCGCGGACCTCCGACGGCACCCTCAGCGTCTGCCACACCTTCGGCACGCTCGCCGACGGGGGCGGCGCGTTCGAGTCCGTATACCTCCAGCGTACGCACTTCGACGGCGATCGCTTCGTGGCGGTCGAGACCTACGAGCTCGAGGAGCTCGAGCGCTTGCGAGCGGAGGCGGCAAAGGAGAAGACCAGCATCGCAGCCAACGCCTCATGACCGACGAGCGTCCCCTCGCCTTCCGGCCTCACCCTTGGCACGGCCTCGACCCCGGCCGACGTTGCCCCGAGATCGTGACGGCCTACATCGAGATCGTGCCGACCGACGGCGTGAAGTACGAGATCGACAAGCACTCCGGCTATCTCAAGGTGGACCGACCGCAACGCTTCTCGGTCGTGTGTCCGACGCTTTACGGCTTCATCCCGCAGACGTTTTGCGGTGAGGCGGTCGCCGCGCACGCGATCGCCGGCGGCCCCAAGGTGACGCGCGGCGACGGCGACCCGCTCGATGTGTGCGTGCTCACCGACCGGAACATCTCGCGCGGCGAGATCGTGCTGCAGGCCCGGCCGATCGGCGGCCTCCCGCATGGTCGAGGCCGGTGAGGCCGACGACAAGATCATCGCCGTGTTGCTCGGCGACCCGACCTTCGGCGAGCTCGCCGACGTCCGCCAGCTGCCGCGGGCGGTGATCGATCGCCTGCGCCACTACTTCCTCACCTACAAGACGATTCCCGGCGACACCGCGTCGACCATCACGGTCGACCCCGTCTACGACGCGGCCGAGGCACGGGCGGTGATCACGGCGGCGCGCGCGGACTACGCGCGGCAGTTCCCGCCCGCCTCCTGAATAGACGCTCAGTCCGGCGAGGGATCGCGGCGCGACGAGCGTCGACGAGGTGAGCGAGGGGGCGTCGACGGTCCAGATTAGCCGGACGGCCTGTGGTGCAACGTCGGCGATCGGTTCGGCTGTTCTCCGGTATTGTCGCGCGTGTCTCGCCTACTTGATCGCGTCCTTGAACTGCCCGGCGTCGTTCTTCGTCGCCGGGGGCGTGAACACGCTCTCGAAGCACGTGCCGATGCCGTTCGACAGCTGCACGGTCACCGCCGGGCTCTGCGTGAGCGGCAGCGTGGCGACGTCGAGATACGACCCCTTGGCCTTGAGCTTGATGCTCGACTTGCCGGCGGCGCCGGCCTTGATCGTCATGCTCGTGATGCCGTCCGGCAACGCTTCTTTGTCGCGGTAGCGCCAGCCGTTTCCGACCGGACTCCAGCACGGCTTGCCGCCGCACACGCCGGCCGCCGGAAGCGTCCCGCCGGCGACGACCCGCGACGACGGTCCGGAAGTGTCGTAGACGCATACGGCGTAGTTCGGGTGAATAAGCGGGTCCGTAGGGTCGGCGAGGGCCAAGAGATCGACTTCCGCCCCTTTTTCCAACCCCAGCTCAGCTGATTCTGCGCCGGCGACTTCGGCCGGAGGACCTTCAGGTCGCCCTTCAGTGCCGTCAAGCACGTGCCGGGCGGCAGCGGCGCTTCGACGCCGACGCAGGTTCCGCCGGTGCAGGTATCGGCGGTCGTGCACGCGTTGCCGTCGTCGCACCCCCGCTGACGGCACCGCAGACGATGCAGCAGTCACTGTTGTACGGCGACCCATCGTCGCATTGCTCCGGGGAGTGACGATCCGGTTGCCACAGCCGGTGTGCGTGCAGTTGGAGTCGCAGCCATCGCCGTCGACGACGTTGCCGTCGTCGCACTCCTCGAAGAACTCGTGGATGCCGTTGCCGCAGATGGTGGACTCGTCGGCCCCGGCGTCGACGCGCGGACCGTTGCTCCGCGGCGCGCCGTCGAGATCGACCTCGCCGGGCGCAGGCACGTATTCGTCCTCGTAGTCGATCGCATACGAGGCCGCGCCGATGTGGAAATCGCCCGCCGCGGGGTTCGCGAACAGCGGATCGACGAACGACGACGACGAGCTCGTCGCGTCGAGGAAGTCGCTGAAGACCGTGTAGAGGGTGCCCTTCCACAGGAACTCGACGGCGCTCGGACCACCGGGGGCGAAAAAGATGTTGCCCCTGACGTCGTTGTCGACGTTGCCTTCCTCCGAGGTGAGCAGGCGCGGCCGCGTGCCGTAGACGATGTTGCGCGTCGACCGTGTTGCCGTCGGCGAACTGGATCCAGAGCTCCCCGAAGCCCGCGCCGAGCGTGTCGTTGCCGTAGAGCGTGTTGTTGCGGAAGGTGCTGTGCCGCACGCGTCCGACCTTCGAAGAGTACCCCCGAAGACCAGCCCGGCCTTGTCGTTGGCGTAAGAGCACGTTGCTGCGGACGACGATCCCCGTCGCGTTGACACCGGCGTGCTCGGCTCCGACCTCGAGGCCGAGATCGCACTCGGTGACGACGTTGTTCTCGACGACGATGTCGCGGCCGCCGTCGACGTAGATCCCGGCCGCCGAAGCCGCCGCCGTAGCTCGAGCGCGCGCGCGCGACGGTGTTGCCGCGAACGACGCCGTTCCGCGCCACCTTGCGGAGATCCGGCTGGATCGACGACTCGCCGCCGATCAGATCGATGCCGATGTTGTCGACGTCGTGCACGGAGTTGTTCGTCACGGCGAAGTCGGTGACGTTGCCGTTCAGCGTGAGCGCCTCGCTCGGGGCCGGCTCGCAATCGTGAGATCTCGTTGCCGTCGATGATCAGGTCGGAGATGGGGTCGGCGGCGGTGCCGTATACGGTGATGCCCATCGCGTTCTCGTCGCGGATGTCGTGGATGGTGTTGTCGCGGATCTCGATGTGCGAGCCCGAGCCGAGCACCCGCACCCCGGAGCCGTCATCGACGCCGAGGTTGTTGCGGATCTCGAACCCGACGATCTTTACGTAGCTCCGCGAGTCGATGCGGACCATGTCGGCGCCCGGCACGCCCGTGCCGTCGAGGATCGGTGCCTCGCCGGGATAGACTTCGAGGGTGATGTACCCGGACCCGGCGTCGCCGCTCCGCGGGAAGGCGATCTTCTCGAAGTACGGCGTCGGCTTCTGACGCACCTGGATCGTGTCGCCGGCGACCGCGACGTCGAGTGCCGCCTGGATGGTCGTGAAGTCCCCACCCGAGGCCGCCACCGTATAGAGCGCGGCAGCCGCGGGTCCCGCGACGGCGAGCACGATCACGAAGGTTGCGACCCCAAGCGACAGCCGAGGCGCGCGAAGGACGGGGAAGGAGGACATCACGGCACGACCTTTCCGGGCAGAATGCTGCCACCCGGCGGAATCGAGAACGTGGGGACCGTACGCCGAGGGGCGCGACGCTGTCCAGGCGAATTTTGCCGGCCGCCTCAGCCCGGCCGGAGGGCGACGAGCTCGGCGAGCAATCGATCGATCTCCTCGTCGCTGCCGACCGAAATCCGGAGCGCGTCCCGCAAACGCTCGGTCGCGAAGTGCCGCACCAGGATGCCGCGGGTGCGGAGGGCGGCCTGCACGGCCGCTTGGTCCTCGCCGGGGCGGCGGGCGAGCACGAAGTTGGTCGCCGACGGCAGGACCTCGTAACCGAGCTCGGCGAGCCGTGCCGCGAGACGCGCGCGGGTCGCCACGATGCGCGCGACGTTCCGCTCCATCCACGCGAGGTCGACGAGCGCCGCCGTGCCCGCGGCGATCGCGACCCGGCTCAAGTTGTAGGAGTCCTTCACCTTGCCGAGCTCGGCGAGGAGGTCGGGAGCGCCGAAGGCGAGCCCGATCCGCATCCCGGCGAGCGAGAACGACTTCGAGAAGGTGCGCAGCACGACGACGTTCGGGTGGGTCGCGAGCAGCGACAGGGCCGACGAACCCGCGGGCGCGAAGTCGACGTAGGCCTCGTCGACCACGACGACGCCGTCGAAGCCGGCGGCGAGCTCGGCGATGGTCGCGACCGGCGTCAGCGTCCCCGACGGCGCGTTCGGGTTGCAGATCATCATGAGTCGCCCTTCGGCGCCGAAGAGCGCCGGCGGCAACCCGAAGTCCGCCGGGAACGGGATGGTGAGCGCGCGGCCTTCCTGGATCGTCACCAGGGTGTCGTAGAGCGAGTACGTCGGCTCGGGATACACGACGATGTCGTCGGGTCCGACGATCGCCCGCATGAGCATGGTGAGGAGCTCGTCCGAGCCGTTGCCGGCGAGCACCTGCTCGGGGCGGACGCCGTAGCGACGCGCGGCCTCCTCGCGGAGCGGCTTGGCGCTCGGCTCGGGGTACAGGCGCAAGTCCGCCGTTGCGGCGGCCTGGACGGCGGCGACGACCCCGGAGCCGGCGGATAGGGGTTTTCGTTGGTGTTGAGCTTGATGACGCGGCTGCCGCCCTTGGGCTGCTCGCCGGGGACGTAGCCGCGCATCTCGCCGACGACGGGCCGGACGCGGTTCACCGGCGAAGACTATGACGGAACGGCCGAGCCGTCACTGTCCGGCTTTGGACTGGCCGGCTTTCTTCAGCGGGATCGGTCCGGGCCGCGTCACGGCGACCTCGGCGTGGTCGACGAGGTAGCGATCGGCGATCGTGACCGCCTGACGCTTCCGGTCGGGCATCTCGATCAACACGTCGACGACCTTCTCCCAGCGCTCGCGATCGGTGCCCGCGAGCTCGAAGAGATCGATCGCGAGGTCGATGTCCTTGGTCTTGAGCGCCTTGTCGCCGCGCACGACCAGCTGCTCGCTCGGGATCGGCACGTGGCCGAGCTCACATACCCGCACCATGTCCTGGATGCGGCCGCGGTCGAGCAGCTTGTCCCGGAGCAGGCTCCAATCCGCCGTGGCGACGATATCGGCGTTCCGGGTGAAGAGCTGGAGCGCCTGGTCGAGGTACCCGCGCGTGAGATAGCGCCGGCCGACCAGAACGTCCGCTTGCTTCGAGGGCATGGGGGTGTTCCTCCTTGCGCACAGCCAGCGCTGCGCACGGCAGAAATTAGAGCGGTCCCTCGAACTATTCAAGATGAAAGTCGCACGCGACGTCGGTAGACGGTCGGTTGCAACGCATGGTGCGACCGCGTTCGCCTGCGCATCCGCGCTGGCGTAGGCACGCCGAGCGCGTTGAATTCACGCGGCTTCTGCGGTACCGCGAAGCCACTTCGCATGCCCACCGGAAAGAATCTTGCCATCGTCTCCGTCGTCGGCCGCGACCAGAAAGGGGTGGTCGCCCGGGTCTCCACCTACCTCGCCGGCTGCAGCATCAACATCGAGGACATCGAGCAGCGCGTGATGGAGGGGCTCTTCATCATGACGATGCGGGTCGACTCTGACCGAGCTCACGCCATCGCTCGACGAGATGATCCTCGGGCTGAAGGCGATCGGCGAAGAGATGCACATGGACGTGAGCGTGCGCCTGCACAGCGCCCGCGAGCGCAAGCGTGTTGCCGTGCTGGTTAGCAAGGAGCCGCATTGCCTGGAGCAGCTCGTCGCCGACCGCGGCGCCGGCCTTCTGAACGGCGACCTCGTGACCGTGCTCTCCAATCACGAGGTGCTGCGCCCGATCGCCGAGCGGGCCGAGCTCCCGTTCGAGTCGTTTCCATCGGCCGACAAGCCGGCCCACGAGGCCTTTCTGCTCGCCAAGATCCGGGAAGCACGCGCCGACTTCGTCGTGCTCGCGCGCTACATGCAGGTGCTGACCGCGGACGTCGTCCGGCAGTACCCGAGCCGCATCATCAACATCCACCCCTCCCTGCTGCCGTACTACCCCGGCGCCAACGCCTACAAGCAAGCCTGGGAGGAGGGTGTGCGGGTGTCGGGGTGCACCGCCCACTTCGTGACCGAGCAGCTCGACCAGGGTCCGGTGATCCTGCAGGACGTCTTCCACATCCGCGTTGGCGAGGACACGCTCGACGAGGTGAAGGAGCGCGGCCAGGCGCTCGAGGGCAAGGTGCTGTCGCAGGCGCTGCAGCTGGTGCTGAACGAGCAGCTGGTGGTGACCGACAAGAAGGTGTTGTTCCGGCCCGGTCGTCTGCCTGCCTGAGACGGCAGCCCGTGGTCACCGTTCTGCTCTTTGCGAGCGTCGTCCTGGTCACGGCGGCGGTGTGGGTGATGCGCGGGGTCCGGCGTCGTCAGGTCCGGGCGAGCGTCCGACGCGGACCCGGCACGTCGCTCGAGGACGCGCTTCCGGTCGGATCCTTCGACGCGATCGACGACGCGGTCGCCGCCCGCCGCTGTCATTGCGGCGCCGGCGTCCACGCCGTCGGCGAGGGTACCCGCGAGATCGGCGAGCGCCGCTTCCGCTACGCGCGCCTCGAGTGCGACGCCTGCGAGGACGAGCAGTTGCTCTTCTTCGACGTGACCACCATCTTTCACTAGTGTCCCGTTCCGGAAATTCGGCGCATGAGGCTGCGAGGGATTTTCAGCCCTGCCGAGGCGCGACGACGACCAAATAGTCGGGACTATTTCGAGGAGGAGCAACGCGGACAGGGTGAAAAGACCCGCAGAATTGTGTGGCGAATTTCCGGAACGGGACACTAGATGACCACCGCGCTCACCAACGCCGACATCGCCGCCATGCTGCGCGAGATCGCGCTCTTCCTCTCCATGGAGGACGAGCCCTTCAAGCCGCGCGCCTACGAGAAGGCGGCCGAGTCGGTCGCCGCCACCGACCAGGCCTGCGCCGTGCTCTTCGCAAGCGGCGGCGCAAAGGCGCTCGCGACCATTCCCGGCATCGGCAAGAGCATCGCGGAAAAAATCGGCGAGCTGCTCGCCACCGGGAAGATGACCTACCGCGAGGAGCTCTACGCCAAGACGCCGGTCGACGTCGCCGCGCTCACGACCGTCGAGGGCGTGGGCCCGAAAGCGGTCCGTGTCCTCTACCAAGAGCTCCGGCGTCACCGACTTGGCCACGCTCGAAGCCGCCGCCCAGGCGGGACGCATCCGTGACTTGCCGCGCTTCGGCGCCAAGAGCGAGGAGAAGATCCTGCGCGGCATCGCGTTCGCGAAGCAGAGCTCGGGGCGCTTCCCGATCGGCGACGTGCTGCCGCTCATGCGCACGATCGAGGCGCGCGCTCGCCGCGCAGAAGGGCGTCGAGCGCGCCGTGATCGCCGGCTCGATCCGGCGCCGCCGCGAGACCGTCGGCGACGCGGATCTGCTGGTGATCGCCAAGTCGGCGCCGCCCGTCATGGAATTCGTGGCCCGCATGCCCGAGGTCGTCCGCACGGTCGCCGTCGGCGACACCAAGATCTCGGTGAAGCTCGCGACCGGCATCCAGCTCGACGTGCGGGTCGTGCCACGCGCGAGCTTCGGGGCCGCGCTCCACTACTTCACCGGGTCGAAGTCGCACAACGTGGTGATGCGCCAGATCGCGATCAGGAAGCAGTTGAAGCTGAACGAGTACGGACTCTTTCGCGGCGAGACGGCGATCGCCGGCGCCACCGAAGAGGAGGTCTTCGCCGCCCTCGACCTGCCCTACATCCCGCCCGAGCTGCGCGAAGACCAGGGAGAGATCGACGCGGCCCGCGCGGGCACGTTGCCGAAGCTCATCGAGCCCGGCGCCCTCCGCGGCGACCTGCAAACCCAGACCACGTGGACCGACGGTGCCGACACCCTCGAGGACATGGTCGCGGAGGCGCAGCGACTCGGCCTCCAGTACATGGCGATCACCGATCACACCCGTGACCTCGCCATGACCGGCGGCAGCGACGAGGCCAAGATCCGCCTCAAGGGAAGGCCATCGACGGCCTCAACAAGAAGCTCCGCGGCTTCCGCGTGCTGAAGGGCGCCGAGGTGAACATCCGGAAGGATGGCACGCTCGACATCGCCGACGACTGCCTCGCCGAGCTCGACGTCGTCGGCATCGCCGTCCACTCGCACTTCAACCTGCCGCGCGCCGAGATGACCGCGCGCGTGATCCGCGCCATGCAGAACCCGCACGCCGACATCCTCTTCCACCCGACCGGCCGTCAGCTGAACCGCCGCGAGCCGATCGACCTCGATCTCGATGCGGTGATCGCGTGCGCCCGCGAGACCGGCACCATCCTCGAGCTCGACGCCTACCCCGATCGCCTCGACCTGAAGGACGAGCACGTCCGCAAGGTCATCGCCGCCGGCGTCAAGATCGTCATCGACTCCGGACGCCCACTCGACGGCACAGCTGAGCTTCCCCGCCGACTACGGCATCGGCCAAGCCCGCCGCGGCTGGGCCACCCCCACCGACGTCCCTGAACACGCAACCAGTCGACGCCTTCCTGTCCGGACTCAAGGGCAGCAGAGCAACCGCAACCGCCGCACCAACCACCAAGACGCGCCGACCGCGCCGGCTAACGGAGGCCCGTCGCTCCGCCCTTCAATCCAGAGATACCTTCGGCGCCAGCCGCAATGTGAATGAGGGCGGAGCGACCATCGAAGATCCGCCCGTCGTCACCAAGATCCTCGCCCATCTCGGCTGCCCACGGAGGGCCCCGCCCTCATCCCCACGCGTCCACCGCAACCGGCCCCCCGTGTGTTGGCCACGCTGCGTCTTGACGCCGCGGCCGGCGCCTGCGATCGAGCCTCCTCGGCCACACGAACGATCGTGGCACCCGTCGCTTTGTTTGCGTGTGGCGAACGGCAGTACAAAGCGAACGTCCGACTTCGGGAAATATGTCAACCCGACGGTGCGAAAACCCCGCTGAAGTTTCCTTCTGTGACTCGGCCGAGCAATCCCAATCCCGGGTCCGATCACCCCGCCTCGGCCGCGCGCATCCCGCGCGGCCGACGGGGCGACACGATGCCGCCGTCTACTGGATGCAGCCAGGATCGCGGTTCTCGAACACGTTCTTGTTCCAGGTGTCGCCGCCGCAGGCGACGTTCGCATCGAAGAGCGTCGATCGCGTCGTTGCCGAGCGCGACGTTGTTCTGCAGCGTGTTCGCGGTGCTGCCGGCCTGACCGAGATCCCCGGCCCCTGGTTGGCCATCCCCGAGCACAGCTCGACCAGATTGCCGCCGCCTGGGCCGTCCACCCGGATGCCGTCCTGGTCGTTCTCGCTGGCGCTCACCCGCTCCACGACGTTGTCGCTGCCGTCCACGCGCAGGCCGACGCCGCCGTTGCCGACGACCGAGGCCCGCGTCACCTTTGGCGCCGCTCACGCCGAACAGCGCTATGCCCTCGGCCTCGTTGCCGACCGCTTTCGCCCGCGGTGATCCTGACGTCGGTCGCGGTCGAGCCGTCGTCGACGAAGATGCCGAAGCCGTTCCCGCTGCCAGCGACGTCCCTTCATGGCGACACCCGTCACCACGTCGCCGAGGACCTCGATGCCGCTCGACGGGTTGCCGGACGCGACGCTGTTCGTGATCGCGATCGCGCTCGCCTGCCCGAGCGTGTCGACGACGATCCCGCCGCTCTCGTTGTTGACCGCGCCGAGATCGGTGAGCTTCACCTTCGCGACGCGCACGATCCCGGCGACGACGATGCCGGACCGGTTGTGTGTCGCGATCGAGTTGGTGATCGCCGTATCGGAGATGTCGCTCGCATCCCCGCCGACGAGGATGCTCCTGGCGTTCGTTGTCGTGCGCCGCGCAGCGTTCGATCTGAACGCCGGCAATGGTCGGCGACGCGTCGACCTGGATCCCGCTCCGTCCGTTCTTCGTCCCGACCGAATCGGCGATGCGCACCTTGGTGACGACGCTTCCTCGATCTTAGATGCCCTCTTCGACGTTCTCGGTCGCGAGGAGGTCGTGGACCGTCGTACCCGTCACCGGCTCCCTGGCAGTCCGGCGGAACGCCGCCGCACACGTGAACGCGCGATCCCTGGAAATCCGCGGACAGTGAGGTTCGCGACGGTGACGTTCGCGAGCGGCACACCCGGTGCCGTCGCGAACAGGAGCCTCGGGGATCGGCGTCGTCCCCCCGCCGTTGAACTGCCTGCTCGAGCGCCACGCCTGCGCCGGCGCCGTCGACGATCGTCCCGGCGGGATCCGCGATCGCGGGGAGCTCCGCGCCGAGCTGAATCGTCGCGGGCGCGCCGAGCGGAAAGACGGCAGGATCGAAGCCGATCGTGTCGCGACCCGGGTTTGCCACGCTGGCGATGATCGCCTCACGCAACGTGCATCCGCCGGCGACCGTCTCGCACGGCCCGGAGGATCGTCGGCCGTGCTGTTGACGATGAACGTCGCCACTCGCGCGTGCGACACGGATCCTGTCGATGCGATCGCGACCAGCGCGACGACCGCGGTACGCATGACGCTCAGTGAATGCATGGGTCGCTCCTCGTTCCGGAACGCGTTGTCGGACCAGACGTTCGCGTCGCAGTTGAGATTGGAGTCGAAGAGGTCGACGCCGTTCCCGAGCGCGAAGTTTTGGGTGATCACGTTGCCGTGGCTGTCGTCGCGGATCCGATGCCCGCCTCGCCTCGTCGTTCGCGGTGCTGGCGCTCCTCGTGATCATGTTGCCGTCTCCGTCAGCGACGAAGATCCCGAGGCCGTTCGTGCTGACGTGGACGCGGTCGATCACACTGCGCGCGCCGAAGAGCGCGATGCCGGTCGAGTTTTCCGCCGAGAGCACGCGGCTGACCGCGATCCCATCGGCGCTTGCGACGCCGATGCCCGGCCCGTCGTGGCGATAGATGTGCGCGTCTGAGATCGCGCCGCCGCTCACCGGACCCGTCGTCCTGATCCCGGAGAACCCGTTGGCGTCCGCGACGACCCGCTCGATCGCCGGCGCGGTCGTTGTCTCGATAGAGTCGAATTCGACGCCGGATAACTGCGCGCCCGAGGTGAGTGACGTCCGGAGACGCTCGGCGCGAGTAACTTTTCTCCCTGAACCGAAATGCCGCTGTCGCCGGTCCGGAACGTCACGGCGTCGGCGATCTTCAGCTTGGCGACGTCGCCGAGCGCGAAGACGCGGATGCCTGCGCCTTCCTCGATCCTCGCGGCGGATGAGTCGACGACGACCGAGCCGGTCTGATCACCGGCGGCGACGAGGATCCCGTCGAGCCCACTGCGGCTCGCGGTGCTGCCCTCCACCCGCGCGCTCTATGAGTGTCCCCGCGACCAGCGCGATGCCGTTGCTGGTGGTCTGGAACGTCACCAGAGTCGATGACCTGCGCCTTCTTGACGACGCGTCCGACGATCGTGATGCCGGAGCGGCCCGTGCGGTTGACGAACACGTTCCGCGCCACCGCGCCCGTCACGTCGGCGTCGCACGTTGGCGGCAGACCGCCGCAGATCGCGACCCCGTCGCCCGTGAAGCTGTCGACGCTCACGTTCGCGACGGTCGGCTTCGTCAACGGCACGCCGGGCGCGCTGGCGAAGACCAGCCCGTCTCGATCGCGTCGCCGCCGAAGATGCGCACGCTCGCGCCGCTGCCGTCGATCACGGTGCCGGCCGGGTCGGCAATCACCGGAAGCGCGCTCCCGAGCGGGATCAGCACCGGCACGGCGCCGTGTGGGAAGACGCTCGCGTCGAAGCGGATGGTGTCGCGCCCGGCCGTCGCGACCGCCGCCTCGATCGCCTCCCGCAAGGTGCAGCCGCCGGGGGCCGGGGCACACGAGCCGTCGGTCGCGTCCGTCTTGCTGTTCACCACGAACGTCGCCGCCTCGCGCGGGCGACGCCGCGAAGAGCGCCAGAAGCACGCCGCCGACAGCCACGTGCCACGTCATTCGCTGCCGCCGGCTCGCGGCGGGAGCAGCGAGGTCGGTCCTGCTCGCGTTGCGGCGAGCGTCACTGTTCGTTCGATGCGCCATGGAGTCCTCCGTTCGACGAGGACCCTAGAGGGCGCTCAGGTTAATGCGCAGTGGGTAAAGGTAAAGATCGCGGTAAGCTTCGCGACGATCGGTTAAGGCGCGGACGCGCCGTCCGCCCGTGTGCTCAGCACACGATCGCGTTGACCAATCCAGATGGCGCTGGTACCGGCCGCGGCGGCACGTACTTGCGTGCCGACGACCAGCGCCGTGCGCGCGACGGCGTTCGCAACGTCGACGACGGCCGCCACCGCGAGCGCGGTCACGCTGAGCGCCGCGAACGCGAGCGTCGACGGCAAGGCCGGGTGTATGCCGAACGGGAGCGTAGGCGCACGACGGCGCGGCGACACGAGTCGCAGCCGCGGCCGCTCGTACGGCGAGCCGACGTGACATCCGCGGCGACTGGTGCCGCGGCGCACGCCGGGACGACGATGGCTCGGCATGCGGGTCTCGGGCGTGTCGAATCGGCTCATCTCGCGTGTCCTCGCCTGTGGAAACAGCAAGCGCGGTGCCATTCGCGGCGCCGAGCGCGCACGCATCTGCACGGGCGAATTTCAACGCGCCCGCACCCGTCGACCGGCACGAATGCGTACACTTGCGGCCCGATTTGCGCAGCCCCGCGGTAGGGGCAAGCGATCGATCGTCATGCGCATCGCCGCGGGCCGCTTGTTCGCGATGTTCTCCTTCGACGTCGGCTACGAGATCGACCTCGGACGGCTCCGGCGATGGCGCACGGCCGCGACCGCGGGCGCGGACGGCGGCACGCAAGAGCACGCCCGCCCGCGTCCGCTATCCCTCGCCGGCCGTGTCGCTCTGCCGTCGGCGTGCGGCCGCTCGCGCTCGCCGGCCGGACCGTCACCGCCGACGTGACGCTCCGCGCGCACGAGTTCGGGGCCGTGACCGTGCTGTTCGCCGCGCCGTTCGACGACGTCGCGTGCGAGGAGCTCCCCGCGCTCACCGCCTGGCTCACCGCCGACACGACGCTCGAGACCGTCGCGCGCGCGGTCCTCGACGAAGCGCTGCCGCGGCTCGCCTCCGCGATCGTCCGCCCGGCGCCCGACGGTCAGGGGCTCGTCGAGGACTACTACGTGGTGCAGGTGTCGCGCTTCGCGCCCGACGCCGACGCGCCCGGCCCTCCTCGGCACGCATCGCGACCTCCTCGCCCGCATCGTGCACTGCGAGCCGCAGGCGCTCGAGCCCGAGCAGAGACCGACGAGGTGCTCCGCACGGCCGTCACCTACCAGCCACGCGACCTCGTCGTCGACGGATTGGAACGTGGCGCTGGTCTTCGACGAGGAATGGGAGGACGCCCTCGACGTGCCTCGAGCTCCTGAACGTCCAGCTGCTCGAGCTCCGCTTCCTCGACACCATGCTCGACCGCCGCATCAGGGCGCTCTACGAGCACGTCAGCCGGCCGCGCCGGCTGCCTCGTTCCGCCGCGAGGTGGTGCGGGTGCGCGAGCTCACCGAGCTCCGGCTCGACACCGCGACGCTCCGCGAGCGCCTGGTGAACGCGGTGAAGCTCGTCGGCGACCTCTACCTCACCAAGATCTACGCCCGCACCGCCGACCGCCTGCATCTCGGCGAATGGCAGCGCAGCATCGACGGCAAGCTCGAGCTGGTCGCAGAAGATCGCCGACGTGCTCGTCCGGCCGGGCCACGACGGCGCGCGCCGAGCTCTCGAGCTCACCATCATCCTGCTCATCCTCTTCGAGATCGTGCTGTTCTTCGTGCGCTGAGCCGGGCTCGACCACGCCGCCCCCGACGCGGTCGGATCGCCTGCACGGCGGCGCGGAGCTCGGTGTGCTCGGGGCCGTCCTCGGGGACGAGCTCGAGCGCCTTCTCGTAGCCGCTCTTGGCGCGCGCGAGATCGCCGCGGAGCTCGAAGGCCCGGCCGAGGTGCGTCCACTGGCCACGCGCGTCGCCGCTCTTGCCCCGGCACTCCGCGAGGCCGTACTCCGCCTCGTCGAGCTCGGGGTCGAGCTCGAGCGCGCGTTCGAAGAGCGCCGTCGCGCGCTTCAGGTCGCCGTCCGCGAGCGCGAGCTTGCCGAGCTCGAGCGACAGGCCGGCGTCGCCGGGGTCGAGCTTCAGCTGCCGCCTCGAACTGGCGGCGCGCCTCGTCGCCGCGGCCGAGACGCTCGAGCGCGCGCCCGAGATCGCCCTCCGCGCCGGGCATGTGCGCGCCGACCGCCCGCGCGAGCAACGGCTCTGGCGTCGGCCGGACGCGCGGGTCGACGTAGAGCTCGACGAGCCCCAAACGATGCGCCGCCGCGGCGTCGCCGGGGGCGCGCCGCGACCGCGGCACTGAAACGGCGGCAGCACCTTGTCGGGGGCTCGGTGAGCGCCGGATCGTCGCCTGCGCCGCCGCCAACGCGCAGATCGCCGCCCGGACGCGCGGCGCGGCCGCGGCAAGCGACGGCAGGCGCTGCTCGAGCGTCGCGACGCGATCCTCGGTCAGCGGATGCGACAGGAAAGTACGGCGGCACGTTCGCCGGATTCAGGCGCTGCTCGCGGAGCACACGGCGGAGAAAGGTCGGCATGCCGGCGGGATCGAAGCCCGGCCGGCGCCATGAGGCCGATGCCGACCGAGTCGGCCTCCTGCTCGAACTCGCGCTGGTACTTGAGCTGCGCCGCGGCTCCGGCCGCGACCGCGCTCGCGCCGAGCGCCGGGTGCACGAGCGACAGGAAGACGCCGAGCAGCGTGCCGTAGTTGATGAGCGCGGTCTTCTCCTGCTGGCGGACGGCGTGGTGGGCGGCGACGTGGACGAGCTCGTGTGCCAGGACCCCCGCGAGCTCGGCCTCGCTCGCGACCCCGAGGACGAGCCCGCTGTGGACGTAGACGTAGCCCGCCCGGGACCGCGAAGGCGTTCAGTGTTCGCGTCGCGCACGACGAAGAAGCGATAGGCGAACGGCTGATTCTCGATCCGGGAGATCAGCCGGCCGCCGACCTCGCGCAGATACGCCGTGACGGCGGGCGCGCGCAGGAGCGGCAGCTGCACGCGCGCCTCGAGCGCGAACCGGGCGCCGAGCTCGCGCTCCTCGCTGAGACCGATCGCGTGCGCGCGCGACGGCGCGTCACGAGCGCGGCGACGACGAGCATCGCCGTGACGCGCCCGAGCGGCCGTGCGCGCATCATCGCCCGAGTCGGCGCGCCAGGGCCTTCGCGAAATAGGTCAGCACGATGCTCGCGCCGGCGCGCACGATCGCGGTGTGCGACTCCAGCATGGCGCGCTCCTCGTCGAGCATGCCGGCGGCCGCGGCGGCCTTGATCATCGCGTACTCGCCCGCTCACGGCGTACGCCGCGACCGGGACGTCGACCGCCGCCCGCACGCGCTGGATGACGTCGAGGTAGGCGAGCGCCGGCTTCACCATCACGATGTCGGCGCCCTCCTCGACGTCGAGCGCGACCTCGCGCAGCGCCTCGCGGGCGTTGGCCGGGTCCATCTGATAGCCGCGCCGGTCGCCGAACTGCGGCGTCGATTGCGGCCGCGTCGCGGAAGGGGCCGTAGAACGCCGAGGCGTACTTGGCGGCGTAGGCCATGATCGGCGAGCTCGGGAACCCGGCGGCGTCGAGCCCGGCGCGGATCGCCGCCGACCCGCCCGTCCATCATGTCGGAGGGCGCGACGAGATCGGCGCCGGCGCGCGCATGGGCGACGGCTTCCTTGGTCAGCAGCTCGAGGGTCGGGTCGTTCTGCACGGCACCGTCCTGCACCACGCCGCAGTGGCCGTGGTCGGTGTACTCGCAGAGGCAGACGTCGGTGATCACGAGCAGGTCCGGCAGCGCGCGCTTGATCGCCGCCACCGCCTGCGGGATGACGCCGGCATCCGACCACGCCTCCGAGCCGTATGCGGTCCGCTTGTGCTCGGGGATGCCGAACAGGATCACCGGCGGGAATGCCGAGGTCGGCGACCGCGCGGCACTCCTCGACGACCCGATCGACGGAGAGCTGGACCACGCCCGGCATCGACGCGATAGGATTCGCAACTCGGGTCCCGGGCACCACGAAGAGCGGCAGCACCAGGCCATCGACGCTCGGACGGGTCTCCGCCACGAGCCGGCGGAGCGTCGCCGTCCGACGCAGCCGCCTTGCGCGATGCGTGGGGAATCCCATTGCAGTCTTCGCGACGATAGGAGATCCAAACTGCATTGACAATCGGCGTTCTCGATTGCGTACCAGCAAAGGAGGTCTCAGTGATGCACGGCGTTCCCCCGCCCTCGCCCGCTCTCGCTATACCATCCGCTTCCACATCGTTCGGAGGATCGAATGTCATTGGTCTCTGTGAAATCGTTGCGCGGCGCTCGCCGCGTTGCTTCTCATCAGCGCCGGCACCGCGACCGCGCAGGTCTGCGGCGACGCCGACAGCAGCGGGTCGGTGACGGTCACCGACGGTGTGCAGACGCTACGCGCTGCCGCCGGGCTCTCGACCTCGTGCACGGGCAACACCTGCGACGTCGACGGCAGCGGGTCGGTCACGGTCACGGACGGCGTCAACGTGCTGCGCAAGGCCGCCGGCATCGCGATCACCGAGAACTGCGCGCAGTGGTGACGTCCGGCGCGCAGGTCAAATCGCTGTTGCAGCTCGTCGCTGCCGATCTTCGGCGAACCTCACCAAGCTCGGATCGGGCGCGAACGCCGCGCGGCGACCAGCCAGGCTGTGACAACCCGGAGGGAACGGTCACCATCGACCAGGAGACCGGCGAGATCTCCCTCGGCAACTGCGACCTCGACGGGTTCAACTACAACGGCTTCTTCGCGGTCAGCGACGAGCCACGCTCGATTTCGGCATCACCTTCACCGATCTCGAGCACCGGAGAGTCGGAGTCGCTCGACGGCAGTCTCACGCAGGAGGTGGTCGGCGACGACGTTCGTGAGCACGGGCTTCTTCGATCTCACGTCGACGTCTCGGCGACGTTCAGCGTCGACTTCGAGCGAGCTCGCAGCCGATCCGCGCACCGGCAACTTCGTCGGCGGCGCGCTCGAGTTCAGCGTCGACGACGGCACCATCCCCGAGGTCGACGCCATCCGGCTGAGCTTCGACACCGCCAGACATCGCCTTGGTCGAGGTCAACCTGGTCGACGGCGACGTCGTTGCCGTTCAACTTCAACCTCGTGACCGAGGAGCTGACGCCGGTCCCGAACTAGCGACGCACATGCGACGGCGGGTCATGAGAGAGGCTGTTCCAGGCGCTCGCCGTCGCCGCTAATCGCCAGCGTCGCCGCCACCGCGGGCGCGGTCTGCGGCGACGCCAACGGCGACGGCCGCGGTCAGCGTGAGCGACGGTGTCCAGACGCTGCGCGCCGCCGCCGATCTCAGCAGCCAGTGCGACGACCGAGTGCGACCTCGACGGCAGCGGCGCGATCACGGTCAGTGACGGGGTGAACGTGCCTCCGCAAAGCCGCCGACGCTCCCCGTCGTCGAGCGCTGCCCGGAGGAGAACGATCCGGTGTCGTCGCTGATCGGCCACACGCTCGACATCTTCGGCCCGCTCGTCAAAGTGCGAGCGATCGGTGGGCCGGCGCCCGCCGGGTCGTCGTCACCGTGCGACAACGCGAGACGGCGGCTTCCAGCAGACGTCGGACGGGTTCACTTTCGACGACTGCGACATCGGGAACGTCACCCTGACCGGCTTCCTCGGCGCTGGCGACGCTCGCTGAGCTTCAACAACCTCGCCGTCGCGCGCCGTGGCGACGTGCTCACGCTGAGTCGGCTCAGCTGAGCGTCGGCGACGCCGGCGGCAACCCTGAGCTCTCGGGCGTGCTGAACGGCGACTCGCTGCAGCTCGGCTCCTACGTGATCACCTACCAGCAGGTCGTGACGGGACCGCAGGGCGGCACGCCTCGACGGGCAGCTCGTCTTCGACACCAGCGGAGTCCGACATCCCGAACGTCGACGAGGTGCAGGTCACGCTGACGGGCGGCAGGTCGCTGCCGGTCGTGCGTGCGTTCGCCGACGGCTCGACGCGGAATTTCTCGTACGACACCACGGACGACGTGCTGACCCGGTCGCACGTCGACACCGCCGGTCGATACGCCGACACCGACGCTCCGACCCCGACGCGACGCCGCCGGCGGCCCGGTCCGCATCTCCAACATCGACGACCGCATCACGACGTTCCTGAACGGCACAGCAGGTGCTGCAGGCGACGTCGGGTCCGAGCGCGACCACCGACACGGGATTCGTCGACGTCGACGGCTCTCGTCTGCGGCGACAACGTCTTCGAGTTCCGGGTCGAGAACACGGTGCCCAACAGCGGCTACACCTTACCGCGTCCAGCTCGAGGTCGGTGGGCGATCAGCGTCGACCGCAGCTGCGGCAAGGCCGGATCGCCCGGCTGCGACGACGACAACCACACGCAGGGCGTGGTCGCCGACGACGCTGACGTTCTGTCTGCGTGCCGTGCGGACCGTGCACCGCCGGCGCCGGCACCTGCGCTGCCCCGCTGCAGATCCCGGGACGCGGCCGCATCCAGATCCACGGCCGCGTGGCGGGCGACGACAACGTCGAGGGCTCGTGCGGCGGCGCCGCCGGACCCGAGTCGGTGTTCCGCTTCACGCCCGCGACTGACGGGTTGCTACGAGTTCGCGACCTGCGGCACGAGCTTCGACTCCCAGCTCTCGCTCGGCGACGGCTCTGTGCGGGGCGACCGGCCCGTCTCCAAGCAGTTCTGCGTCGACGACAATCAGAGCCTGCGCCGACGGCCGCGCACGAGTGACGTCCTCCGCGCTCCTGCGACGCCGGGCAGCCGATGACCATCCTGCTCGACAGCGAGGGCTCGCAGGGCGGCAACTACACGCCTCGACGTGCGACCGTCGGGTGCGTGCATCTTGTAGCGGAGGCGAGGAGACGATGAAGGAACCTCGTGCTGGCAGTCCTCGATGATCGCGCGGTCACGGCGACGCCGCCGGCGGCGCAAACGTGCGGCGACGCCAACGGCAACGACGACGTCACGGTCACCGACGGCGTGCAGGCGCTCCGCGCCGCCGCGGGGCTCTCGAGCTCGTGCGAGGACGGCTGCGACGTCGACGGCAGCGGGACCGTCAGCGTCACCGACGGCGTCAACATCCTGCGCAAGGCCGCCGGGTTCGCGATCAACGAGGCGTGCGACTTCACCAGCCGAGGAAGCGAACGGGCGTGGTGAACCCGGGACTCTCGATCTTCGACGGCATCACCAAGGTGCCGGGCTTCGCATCGTCGAGCGCCGCCTGGCCGGGGCCGGCGATTGCGAGAACGACGGGACGATCGTGACGCCGCCCAGCACGAACGCCTCGAGCCGCCACCACCTTCACCAACTGCGAGATCGCCGGCGCCATCCTCGACGGCGTCATCGGCCGTGCCGTGCTCGCTCAGGGCATCGTCCTCGGCTTCCAGGACTTCACGCATCACGAAGGTCGCGAACGGCGAAGTCGCTCACGATCAACGGCCAGCTCGCCGTCACCACGAGCGACGTCGGCACAGCGCATCGCCGGCAAGCTGACCGTCGTCTCGTCCGAGCGCGGCACCTTCACGCATCGAGTTCCAGCGCATCCTGCATGATCGGCGACGGCTCGGTGCGCGAAGGCCTCCTGATCTTCGATTTGACCGACGCCACCGACGCCCAAGGTCGCCGGCATCCGCATCACGTTCGACGAAGGTGACGAGCTTCCAGTCACCGTGCTCCTCCGGAACAAACAGGTCCGACAATTGATCCTCGATCGCAATCTCCGCGTGCTGCGTCGCCTCGGCTGAGCGGCGACCGGCCGCGCGTGGCGGCGCGCGCTTCGGCTGCTGGTGCTCGGCGGTCGCGCCGGCGCCGTGACGTGCGGCGATGCCGACGGCGACGGCGCGGTCACCACGACCGACGGCGTGCTCGTGCTGCGCCTCGCCGCGGGCCTCGACCCGGCGTGCCAGACCGCGGAGTGTGACGCGTCGACGGCGACGGGCGGGTGACCGTCACCGACGCCGTCGTCATCCTGCGGCGCGCGGTCGGACTCGATCTCGGCGACGGGTGCGGCTCCGGTACGATCACGGGTCGCCTCCTGGTACCGCCGGCGGTCGCCGCGAGCGCGCGTCGAGCGCGAGCCGAACGACGGCCCGGGGACGGCCGAGCTCGTCGGGTGGATCGGTCCCGGCGAGGCACGGCGCTCTCCGGAGCGATCGGCGAGCGACGATCCCTTCTGACGGCTGGGTCTTCGTCGCCGACGGCGCGCTCGGTCTCGACCTCACGCTCACCTTCCCCGCCGCGCCCGACGTCGATCTCGATCTCCTGATCGACGACCGGCGCGGCGACAGCGCCACCTGCGAGCGGACGACCCCGGCCGGGAGCACTGCCGGGTCAGCATCGCGAGCGACGAGCCGCAGGCATTCGACGTCGTCGTGGTCCCGGCATCCGGTTCGCTCCCGGCGGCGTACGTGCTGCGACGTGACCGCCTTCGCGATCCACGCTCCGCTCGGGGTGACGCCCGGTGCCGGCGCCGGGCCGGCGCTCGAGATCGAGCCCGCCGTCTATCGCGGCGAGACGGCGCCGATCGTCGCGGGTGAGCTCGTGATGCGAGAGCGAGGCCGCGGCGAGCGCGCGCCGTCGCCACCGCGAGGAGCGCCCTCAGCCGACTCGGCCGCACCGTCCCGCGCGTCGAGACCGCGCGGGTCGCGCCCGACGGGACGACGCTGCTGACACTGCCGGAGCTCCGCGTCGAGCGCCCGCGCGGCCGGCGGCGACGCCGACGCGGCCCTCGCCGCCAAGCGCACGCGGGCCGCGGCACGAACCCGTACGCTCGCCGCCGCCGCGGCGCTCGCCGCCGAGCCCGGCGTGCGGCTCGCCGAGGCGAATCGGGTCGTCCGCGCGGCGCGCGTCCCCAACGACGCCCTCTATCCCGCCAGTGGCACCTCGACGCGATCGGACTACCGCGGGCGTGGGACGTGACGATCGGTCGCGCCGACACGGTGGTCGCCGTCGTCGACACCGGGATCCGGAGCGATCACCCCGACCTCGCGGGACGGTTGGTCCCGGGATTCGACTTCATCACCGACCCGGGTCGCGCGAACGACGGCGACGGCCCCGATCCCGATCCCTTCGATCCCGGCGATCGCCCGAGCAGCCCCGAGGGCGGGAGCTTCCACGGCACGCACGTCGCCGGCACGATCGCCGCGGCCACCGACGACGCGATCGGCGTCGCGGGCGTGACCTGGCGCACCGCCGTGATGCCGCTCCGCGTGCTCGGCGTCGGCGGTGGGACCATTTTCGACGTCGCGCAAGGCATCCGGTTCGCGGCCGGTCTCCCGAACGTGTCGGGAACCGTTCCGCCGACGCCCGCCCGCGTCATCAACCTCAGCCTCACGACGACCGGCGACGACCCGCTCTTGCGTGACGCCGTCGATGCCGCGACCGCCGCCGGCGCGCTCGTCGTCGTCGCCGCGGGCAACACGGGGCAAGACGGCTTCTTGAGCCCGGCGGGCTTTCCGAACGTGCTCAGCATCGCCGCGACCGACCGGCTCGGCGCGCCGGCGCCCTATTCGAGCTTCGGCGCGACGCGTCGATCTCGCCGCGCCCGGCGGCGACACGCATCGCGATCGCGACGGCGACGGTCTCCCGGACGGCGTGCTCAGCACGCTCGCTGCCGGGCCGGGGGACTACGGCTTCCTGCAGGGCACCTCGATGGCGAGCGCGCACGCGAGCGGGGTCGCGGCGCTGTTGCTGGGGTGTCGAGCGGATGCAGCGGGCGCCGGCGGCGGCGCCACGGCGGCGCGCCTCCGCGAGGTGCTGCTCGCGACGGCCGAGGATCGCGGCGCGCCCGGTCGCGACGACCACTACGGCGCCGGCATCATCGATGCCGCGAGCGCGGTCCGCGCGCTGGCGGGGATCGCCCCGCCGGCCGACCCGCGTCTCGCGCTCGCCACGCCGTCGGTCGCGCTCAGCGCCGAAGAGAGCGCGCTCGACGTCCCGTTCCGGAACGTCGGGGGCGGCACGCTCGTCGCTGGCGCCCCCGGTGGTCGCGACCGACGACGGCGTGCCCTGGCTCACCGCCGCCGCCGAAGGCTCCGCGCTCCAGCATCGAGATCGATCGCGACGCGCTCGCCGCCGGGCCGTACGTCGGCCACGTCGACGTCGACTCGAACGGAGGGTCCGCGGTGCTGACCGTCATCGCCGCCGTCGCCGCCGTGCCTCCCGCGGACGTCGGACCGGTCATGATCCTGCTCCGCGACTTCGCCACGCGCGCGATCGTCGCGACGACGACGACGACGGCCGGCGAGAGCTACCGCTATCGCCTGGATCTGGTGCCGCCCGGACACTACGAGATCGTCGCGACGACCGACCGCGACCTGGATGGCGCGCTCTGCGACGTCGGCGAGTCGTGCGGCGCCTATCCCGAGCGCGAGGCACCCCGTGCCGTGACCGTCGTCGGCGGAGCCACCGTGCGGGCGCGCGACTTCGGTCTCGAGCTCGTCATCACCGCGAAACCGACGGCGATCGTTGAGAAAGCGCTAACAGAGCGGCGCCATGCTTGACCACGATTCGAAGCTTCTGTTAAATCCACGACCTACGCGCTCGCGGACCGGGCGCAATTGGGTCACCGCAGCCGAATCGGCTGGCGCTACACACGGAGGAGGGACGATCACGATGAAAGTACACGCTCAAATCTGGCCTCACGATCGGGATGCTGGTGGCGGCGCTCGCCTTGACGGGCGGCTGCGGCGACAACGACAACAGCAGCGGCGAAGACAACGACAACAACGACAACACGCCGCGTCATCGACGCGGACCGCGACGCCGGGTCCGCAAGTGACGACGACGCCGACGCCGGTCGCGACCGCAACTGGGGTGCACAGCAACGGGGTGTCACGGCGACTGCGACGCCAGCCCCGCGTGCGACGCAGAACGTCACGTTCGACTTCACCGGCGACGGAAGGCATCCAGGGCTTCCAGGTGAACGTCACGTACCCGACCGCCAAGGGCAGCTTCGCGGGATCGGGCTCTGAGCGTCGGCTGCACGCTCACTGGCGGCGGCGGCGCGATCTTCACCAAGAACGACAAGGACGACGGCAACCTCGTCCTGAGCGTCGCGGCGGCGGAGAACCTGACCTTCCCGATCAGTATCGCGTGCATCTTCGATGCGACGGCGACGATCACCAGCGAGCGATCTCGCGTTGACGGTGGAAGAGGTGACGCAGAACAACGCCTCGGGCAACAAGGCCGCGCTGGGCCTCGACCATCACGGTCGCTCCGTAACCCGCAGCGACGATCGAACGCAGAAAGGGGCGGCGTGGGATCTCCACGCCGCCCCTTCTTTTGGTCCCGCTGACCGCGCGCGCTTAGAAGTTGGTCTCGACCGAGATCGTCGGAATGAAGTTCGACCGCAGCCCGTCCTGATTGAGCGGGACCAGGAAGTTCGCGAGGATCATCGCGCGCTCGCCGATCGCGAAGCGACCGCCGACGGCGAGATCGAGGACGTCGTTGCGCTTGATGTCGACGAAGAGCGGGCGGCCCTTGAAGTTGTCGTCGTTGGTGCAGCTCGTCGAGCGGCTGCGCCAGCGTGTCGACGCCGTCGATGTTGCGCACGGCCGGGCAGGCGCCCGGCGTTCGGGAATGCGGGCCTGGGCGCCGAACTCGCTGCGGCCGAGGAAGTCGACGGTGAGCGCCGCGAAGCTCGCCACCTGCGCCGTGAAGCCGGCCGCGTACCGCGCCTGGCTCTCGATCGACGTCGTTCACGTTGAACTCGATGCCGCCTTGGGTGTGGAACTCGAGGAACGAGACAGGATGTCGCTTGGACGCGATCAGCGTCGTCGCCGATGCCGGTGTCGCCCGTGCCCTGAAAGTCGGCCTGGCGTCGCCGGTCGGCAGCGCGAGATCGAGGAGCCCGCGCGAGGCGAACGGGATTCGCGATCGGCGCATACTTGGTCGCGCAGGTGGATGTCGCCGATGCCGAGCGAGCTGTCGCGCGACACTTGCTCGGGGAGCATGAAGAAGCCGTTGTTGTCGCCGCCGAGCGTCTCGCGGCGCGACCCGGCAGTCCTGCGCTGAGATCGAGGCAGCGCGGGTCCGGCAACGTCTCCTGGCACGCGCCGAGCGCGGCGTACGGTCAGCAGCACCGGGATGTCGATGTTGACGTCGAGGTTGTCGAGCAACGCCGTAGGTGAAGCTGAAGTCGAAGAGCTGGGCCTCGAGGTCGAGGTTCAGGCGGACCTGATCGCCGGCCAGGCGCGTGCATGTTCCGGGATCGTCGACGTCCTGAAAGCGCCGGAAGAGACCGAAGTACTCGGTCGTGCCCGGTCTCCGGCACGAACGCGCGCTCGACCCGGTTGGTCAGCTTGTCGAGGTTCTTGCCGTTGAACTCTGTCGAACTTGATGTAGGTGTACGACGACGTTGATGTTGAACTTGCCGCGGCCGACGCGTCACGGCGCGCTCGGTGAAGAGCGGGCCGAACGTCTCCGCCGAACGCTCGAGCACCTCGAGCTCGGGATTCCACTCGTAGGTGTAGCCGGCCGAGGTCGAGAGCGCCGGAATCTGGTTCGCGACCTGCGACCCGATCGCCTTGCCGAGCGGCCGCGAGCGCCCCCTGCAGCACGGCGTTGTCGGGGGCCAGCGTCGAGCGCAGGCTCTGCCTCGCGTGCGCCGCCTCTGCAAACGCATCCCCATCCACCACCACCACCATCGCCAATGCTATGGAGCGCCTCATGCCATCCCCTCCCATGCAACGCGGCACCATTGGCGCCGGATGCGAAGCCTAAACCCTCGACGGCGGATAGCAAACCCGGGGAACCAGAGGTCAAGCCAGCGACTGCTGCCCTCGTCGCCCGAGATCACGCACTTCCGCCGCGCCCTGCGGGCGTCGCTCAGACGCTTCCTGGGCTCCCGTCCCTCCCGGATGGCCGGTATCGCTTCCTCCGCCGCCTGCTCCCCGCGGGCGCACATCTCCGCCGCACCGTCGAAGTCGGCGCTGCTGAACCCGTCGAGGTCGGGGCGCACCAGGACGTCGATGAGCGGCAGGCTCCGGGCGACGTGCTCCTGGCTCGCGAGCTCCATGGCGCGCATGGCGATCGCGAGGATGCGGAGGCGCCCGCCGAGCCCCGGCGGCGCCACCGCCGCGGGGGCGCATCGTCGCGGCGGCCGGTCGGACGGCCGCGCGGCGAGAGGTCGATCGCGATCACGCGCTCGAAGCCGGCGGCCCGGACGACGCCGGCCGGGCAGCGGGTCGCAGACCCAGCCGTCCACCAGCATGCGGTCGTCGTGACGCGATCGGCACGGAAGACGGTCGGGATCGCCGAGCTCGCGTCGAGGGCCAGATCGAGCGGACCGCTCGTGGAACACGACCGGGGCGAGCGCGGTCAGGTCGCCCGCGACCGCGAAGAACGGCAGGTTCATCTGGTCGATGCGGATGCCGTTGGCAGTACTGGGCGATCAGCTCGCTCTTCTTCTTGCTGCGAAAGAAGGCCTCGGTCGGCACGCGGAGGTCGAAGAGCGTCTTCCACGGGTTGCTCGCGACGCCCATGAAGAGCGCCTCGACCGTCGCCGCCGTCCACCCCATCGCGACCAACGCCCCGACGATCGCACCGATGCTCGCTCCGGCGACCGGCGTCGAACTCGACCCCGTGGCGCTCGAACGCGCGGAGCGCGCCGACGTGGGCGAAGCCCTTGGCCCCGCCGGCGCCGAGGACGAGGGCCGTCCGCCGATCCGCGAGCTCGCGCGCGATCGCGCGCAGCACGCGCCGCGCCGCCGGGGCCGCGAGCGCGGCGACCGCGTCCGTGCCCTGCGCGCGACGGGGATCGTACGCGGCGCCGCGCCGAGCGTCGCCCGAGCCGCTGTCCCGCCCGCGGCGCCGGTCGCGAGCGTGAGCACGCCCGGCACCAGCGGCGTCCGCACGAGCGTTCCGAGCTCGGCGAAAGCAGCGTGCGCACGCGGCAGCTCGCCGCCGCATCGTCGGCGTCGACGATCCAGCGAAACGCGTCGCATTGCGCGATGCCGCGTGCCGCGAGCGCGGACCACGGCAACGTCGCGTGGACGAGCACGCGCGCGTGGCGGCGGCGGAGCTCGGCGACGAGGTCGGCGACCGGCGAGTCGGCCGCGCAATCGGCGCCGAGGCGCACCACGCGTGACGTGCGGATGCGTGCTGCCGAGGCGCCGGCGTCACGAGACGGCGGAGCGTCTGCGTGACCTCGGAGAATCCCCAGGAAGCGCCGCATCGGAGGGCGCCGTCATCCGCGGCGGCCGGCACGCAATCGAGCACGGCGACCGGATTCCCCCGCGAGCGTCCCGAGCTCCTCGGCGAGCGCGAGCGTCAACGCTAGCGAGCGACGCCGCGCCCGTGCCGGCGCCGACGAGGGCGCACGTGCGAACGCCGCGCGCGCCGCCCGCCACTGATTCTGCAGATTCCGCATGAGCCCAAGGCTGAGACGCGCCCACAGGCTCGGGATGCGCCTGGAAGAGCGTCCGCACGAGGTCGCCCGGGAGCGCGTACAGCACCGACTCGACCACCGCGATCGCCGCTGCGCCGCGCGCGGCTCGCCCGTCAGGACCGCCATCTCGCCGACGTGCTCGCCGCGGGCGACCTCGCCGAGCGGATGACTCCCGAGCGTCGGGCGAGCTCACGACCTGCAGCAACCCCGAGCGCACGAGATAGACGGCGTCGCCCGCCGTCCCGGCCGTGAAGAGCGCTTCGCCCTTGGCGAGCGCGACGCGCGTCGCGACCTGCGCGATCGCCGGCAATGCCGCCGGCGGCAGCACCGAGAACAAGACGGTCTTGGCGAGGAAGGCGGAGATGTCTTCCATGGCGGCACGCGCGCGCGTGGTCCTGCTCGCGTAGCGACCCGCGCCTCCGACTGTCAAGGTGCGCACGTCGTAGCGCATGCGCCATGCGTTCCGGTGCGGTTCCGCGGTTGTAAACCCGCAGCTTTCCTTGCTACCTTCGTCGACGCCGCATGAAGATCAGGGGGCAGCGCGCACGGATCCGGGTCGGGTGCGCCGCGAGAATCAGGACAACTTCGGGCTCGCTACCAACCTCGGCCTCGGCTTCGTAGCCGACGGCATGGGCGGACATGCCGGGGTAAGCGAGCCAGCGAAGAAGCGGCGCGGGTGATCACGGAGTCTGTCGCCGCCAGCGCCGCCAGCGGCATGGAGGCGTGGGCTGCGCCTGCGAACGGCGATCGAGGAAGCGAACCGCCGGGTGTGGGCGCTGCCGCAGAGCGAGCCCGCCTTGCACGGCCTCGGTACGACGGTCGCGGCGCTCCTGGTCGACGGCGCGGTCGGCCACGTCGCCCACGTCGGCGACTCGCGCGTCTACTGCATCCGCAACGGCACGATCGAGGTCCTGACGCACGACCACTCGTACCTGAACGACCTCGCGGCCCGCGGCATCGAGCTCACCGACCCCGCCATGCGCTCGCGCTACGAGAGCGTGCTGACGCGCGCCATCGGCGTGGCCCCGACCGTCGACGTCGAGATCGCGCACCCGCCCGCTCCAGGTCGGCGACACCTTTCTGCCTCTGCTCCGACGGCGTCTATCGCGTGCTCTCGCCCGAGCAGCTCGCGGCCATCGTCGCCGCGGGCGGCGAGGATCTCGACGGCACCTGCGACGACCATCATCGCGCGCACCAACGACGGCGGCGGCCCCGACAATTGCACCATCGTGCTGTTGCGCGTCGACCCCGACGACGCGAGCGCCCCGTGAAGATCTCCGCACGCTACGAGGTCCTCGGCCTGCTCGGTCAGGGCGGAATGGGCGTGGTCTACCACGTCCGCGACACGACCCGCGGCCGCGAGAACGCGCTCAAGACCCTCGCCCCGGCCGCTCCGAGGACATCGTCGAGCGCTTCCTCACCGAAGCGCAGGTGATGTTCCGCCTCGAGCACAGCAACATCGTGCGGGTCTACGACTTCGGGAAGGACGGCGAGACCTACTTCCTCACGATGGAGCTGATCCGCGGGAAGAACCTGCGTCAGCTCCTGAACGCGCGCCAGAACAAAGGCTTTCCGCTGGGCGAAGTCGTGCGGATGGGCATCGAGACGTCCGACGCGCTGAACTACGCCCACAGCCAGAAGCCCGAGGCCGTCGTCCACCGCGACATCAAGCCCGTCAACATCATGATCGAGGAGGAGACCGGGCGCGTCGTCGTCACCGACTTCGGCATCGCGAAACTGATGGCCGAGACCGGCGGCGACACGCAAGCGCGCGAGCGATCTCTCGCGCACCGTCTTCGCCGGCACCGTCCCGTATTCCGCGCCCGAGCAGTTCCAGCCCGTCGGCGCGGCGCGCCGGCTCGACGCCCGCGTCGACATCTACGCGCTCGGCATCGTCCTCTACGAGATCTACACCGGACGGCACTTCTTCGCGGGCCTCTCGGCCGACGAGGTCGAGCTGCACCACCGCTCGATCGACGGCGGCGAGTGTCCGGTCAAGACCCCGCACGCCTGCGACCACAAGGTCGTGCTGCCCGGACACGCCGGCGTCCTTCCTCCACGTGCTCGAGCGAGCGATCGCCCGCGATCGGAACGAGCGCTACAAGACCGCCGCCGAGATGCTGGCCGATCTCCAGGCCTGCGCCGCCACCGAAGTCGGTGCAGGCCGTCGAGTCGGCGCGCGTCGCGCCGAGGCCGCCGGCGCCCTCGATGCCGCACCGACCGACTTCCGCCGCGGCGGCGAGCTCGAGCAGCAGGCCAAGGCCGCGCAGGAGCGAGGCGATCACGGCAAGGCCGGCGAGCTCTATCGGAACGCGCTCCAGGCCTTCGGCGCGGCCGCGGCGCAAGCCGGCGAGCGCAAGCGCGCAGCGCCGCGCAGCAGGCCAAGGCGGCGATGCAGGTCGTCGCCCAGGAGGCGACCGAGCGCGACACCGCAGCGCTCGCGCCCGACGCGATGAGGCAGGCGGCGCAGCTCGTCGCCGCCGCCGAAGCGAGCGAGGCGCAGGGACAGTTCGAGCAAGCGGCCGCGCAGTATCGCCAAGCCGAAGAGGCATTTCGCGCGCGCGCTCGTGAGCGCGCGGCAGGCGAGCGCGCGGAAGGAGATCGAGAGCGAGCTGCCGGCGGTGCGCGCGCGCGCGAAGCGGCCGAGCAAGCCGATGCGCCGCGACCTTCGCCGCCGACGCCTTCGTCCGCCGCCGTCCGCGAGCAGTGCGGCTCGAGGAGGCGCTCGCCGCCGGCGAGCTCACCCGCGTTCGCGAGCTCTTGCCGAAAGTCCGCGAGAGCTTCGCGAGCGCCGGCGCGGAGGCGAGCAAGCGCCTCGCCCAGAACGTCGACGAGGCCCGCGCGGCGATGCGCGACGTCGCCGCCGAAGCGACCGCGGCCGGCGCGCCGACGAGCGCCAAGGCCGCCATCATCGAGGCCGAATCGCTCGCCGGCGCCGCCGAGAAGCTCGTCGCGCGCGGCGAGCTCGACCTCGCGATCGCGCAGCTCGGACGCGCGACGGATGCCTATCGCGCCGCGACCGCCGCCGCGGTGCGCGCGGGCGAGCGCGAGGTGCTCGAGCGCGAGCTGCCCGCGATCCGCGCCGCCCGAGCCGAGGCGGAAGGCGTGGGCGCGCCGAGCTCGCCGCCGATGCGTTCACGAGCGCCGCGCGCGAGCAGGCCGAGCTCGAAGCCGCCCTCGCCGCCGGCGAGCTGACCCGCGTCCGGACGCTGCTGCCCAAGGTCGGCGAGGGTTTCGCCGCCGCCAGCGACGGCGGCGGTCGCGCGCGCGAGCCGGGCCACGGTGGAGGCGCGTACCGCGATGGAGCGCGCCCGCGAGGCGGCCCTCGCCGCCGGTGCCGAGAAGTACGTCCCCGACGCGCCTCGCCAAGGCGCGCGCGCGCGAGCGCGAAGGCGCCGGCGCCGAGGAGCGCCAGCAGTGGGAGCGCGCCGAGCAGCTGTATCACGAGACCGCCAAGGCGTTCGACGACGTCCGGACGGCGGCGCTCCGCCGGGCCGAGGAGCAGCGCCTCGCGAGTGCGCTCGCCGAAGCGCGGAGCGGCATGGAGGCCGCGCGCACGCGCGCCAAGAACGCGGGCGCGGCGCAGCATCGCCGCGCGAGCTCTACCGCGAGGCCGGCGCCATCGCGAAGGAGGCCGGCGCAGCGACGAACGACGCGGCCGGCATGACGGAAGCCGCCGCCGCGTACGCGCGCGCGATCGACGGCTACGACGCCGCCACGGCCGAGGCCGAGCGGGTCGCACGCCGGCACGAGCTTCAGGAGACCCTCGCCGCCGTCGAGGAAGCGAAGAAGCAAGCCGTCGACGCCGGCGCCGCCCGCAACCCGGAGTTCCTCGCCGCCGCCGACGAGCTGGCCGCGGCGGAGCGCGCGCTCGCCGCCGACGAGCTGTCCCTGGTCGTGAGCTCCGCGGCCGCCGCGCGCGAGCGCTTCGCCGCGGCGCGGACGGCCGCCGAGCGCGCCAAGGCCGAGGCCGCCGCCGATGCCGCGCTCGCCGACGTCGCCGCGCAATGCGCGGAGGCGCGCGAGGCCGGCGCCGAGAAGTTCGCCGCCAAGACCTGGGCCGGGCGACCGAGCAGCAAGCAAGCGCTCGCGCGCCGGAACGACGGCGACTGCGAGGCGGTGCTGCCGCTCGCCGCGGCCGCCGACGAGGCCTTCGCCGCCGCACTCTCCGAGACGGTCGCCGCCGCGCACGCGAGCGCGACCGCCGCCAAGACCGCCGCCGAGACCGCCGGGCCCCGACGACGACGCGATCGCGAGCGCCGACAAGTCGTTCGCGACCGCGCGAGCAGCGTCGCGGCGAGAAGAAGCTCGTCGCCGCGGCGATCGCGTTCCGCAAAGCCGCCGAGAGGCTACGACGCCGCGCGCGAGGCCCGCACCGCCGCCGCCCGGAAGGCGGAGGCGGACGCCCGCAGCGCGCGCGCGGCGAGGCCGAGAAAGCCGAGGCCGAGAAGTTCGCCGCCGATGACCATCGCGCACGCCGTGGCCGCGCTCGAGGGCGCGGCCCAAGCGCTCGCCAAGGGACGGTGCACCGAGGCCGAGAAAGGATTCCGAGGACGCCGCGCGCGGGTTCCGCGCGCGCCGCCCAGGTGGCCGCGCGGGAACGCAAGCGGTCCGGCGCGCGCGCCGCCCGCGAGGCGGCCGTCGCCGCGCGCGAGCGCGCCGCCGCCGGGCGCCGCCGAGCTCGCCGCCGCCGAGCTGAAGCGCGCGAGCGAGGCCTTCGCCGCCGGCGAGCGCGCGCTCGAAACCGAGAACTACGCCGGCAGCGAGACCGAGTTCGGCAAGGCCCGCGAGGCGTTCGAGCGCAGTCTCGCCGCCGCCGAGCGCGCCGCCCTCGAGCGCAAAGCCAAAGAGGTCCGCGCGCGCGCCGAACGCCTGCGCGCCGAACGCGCCGCGGGCGCGACCGGATTCTTCACCCGCCGGAAGCTCGCCAAAGCGGACGCCGTGCTCGCACGCGGCACCGCCGCGGCGGCGAGCGGCGACTTCACGGCAGCGAGCGCGGCCTTCGAAGAAGCCGCCGAGCTCTTCGCGGCGCTGCCGGTTCCGGCGACGCCGCCGGCCGCGCCCGCCAAGCCCGCACCGCACCGCGCGGCGGTAACCCAAGCCGGCGGCCCAAGCCGCACCGGCGGCGCGCAAAGCGCCCGCTGCCGAGGCGAAGCCGGCGGCCGCGCCGGCCGAGTCGACGTCGATCGTCGACGCCGCGACTGCTGGTTGCGGGCGCATCCGCGCTCGAAGGGACGACGCTCGTCGCATCGGCGCCGTCCCTCGAGGGCGCGACGATGATCGCGAGCTCCGCCGCGAGGGAAGACCCGACCATCGTCGGCGGGACGGTGCCCGCGAGCCGCGGCTTCCCGATCGCGTGGATCGGCGCCGCGACGGCGGGCGTCGTCCTGCTGGCCGGCGTGTGGATGCTGCGCGGTCGCGAGAGCGGCCCGACACCACGTCCGAGCCGCCGAAGGTCGCGACCAAGACCGACGTCGTTCCGAAGACCAAGCCCGACGTCGCCCCGCCACCCGGTCGAGGCCAAGGTCGCCGTGCCGCCGCGCGAGCCCGCGCCGGCCGCCACGGCCGTGGAGATCGCCAAGGTCGAGGCCCCTCCGCCCGTTCCCCTGCCCCGCCCGTCCCGCGGATCGCGAGCTTCGCGCCCGAGACGGAGCGCGTCGAGGCCGGCGAAGGACACCCAACAGTTCCGCATCGCGCTCGCCGACCCGGCCGACGCCACCTATGCGTGGTCGGTCGACGGCAAGGTGTTGAGCGACGCGACCCAAGCGACCGTCACCGTCCCGGCGAAGAACGCGGCCCAGCGAGTCGCCGTGGTCGCGCGCACCGCCGGCGGAGAGGCCCGCCACGAATGGGAGCTCGCGGCGCTGGCGCCACCGCCCGAGCCCGTAGGCGCCGATCGCGCCCGTCATCAGCGGTTTCGAGTCCTCGCGAAAAGACGCTGCAGGTCACCCCCGGCAAGAGCCGGCGATTCAGCGTCAAGGCCAAGACCGACGGCACGGCCCCGCTTCGCTACGCCTGGTCGGTCGACGGCAAGGCGGCGGGCGGGAACGCCGCCGACCTTCGACTTCGCCGCCGAGGACGACGACGAGGGCACAACGCGCGAGGTGCGCGCCGAGGTGTCGAGCGGCAACGGCCCAGCCACGCGCACCGATTGGACCGTGACCGTGCCGCTCGCGCCGGTCAGCATCACGCGCCAGTCGCCGGCCCCGAGCGAGATCGTCGCCGACCTCGGCGACACCGACCGACTTCAGCGTCGAGGCGCGCGCCGGACGCACGGGCGGCAGCGCGCTCTCGTACGCCTGGACCGTCAACAAACGGCCCGCCGACGCCGCCAACGGACCGCGCTTCACGTACCGGCCCGAGCGCGCCGGCAGCGCCGACGTCGAGGTGCGCGTCGAGGCCCCGGACCGGCCGGCGGCCGTCGCGACGCTGGACGGTCAGGTCGCGCGAGCGGCGCCGCTGCGAGCCGACGCGCGTCGCCGCCCTCCCGCCGCGCGTCGCGCCGACCCCGATCGCGCCGCGTACGGCGGCGGCGACGCACAGCGCGAGCTCGAGAGCTGGATCGCCGCGTACCGCGCCGCGCTATCAGCAGAAGAACGTCGATCGCCTCGTCGCGCTCGGCGTCTTGAAGCCGGAGAACCGCGAGCAAGCTCGCCGACCGCGCTGAACGACCTCGCCGACCTCAAGGTGTCGATCGCCTCGAGCTCGATCGAGGTCCAAGGTCCCGACAGCGCCGTCGTGTCGCTGACGCGCGAGGACAGCTTCAATGCCGGCGGCCGGCGTCAAAGCCAGTCGATCAACATCAAGAAGAATCTTCGCAAGGTGAACGGGTCGTGGGTCGCGCAGTGACGCCGTGCCCTGTGTTAACGGCTTCCCTCATGACCCGTCGGGGAGGCGGGGCGGTGGGACTCTGCGAGCGACGCATGCGGTCGTGCTCGGCGCGGCGCTCGGGTGCAGCGTGGCGTCGCGGCCGGCCGACGCGACGATGGTGACGGGCATGACGACGGCGGCGCAGGCCGCCACCGCCGATCGCATCTTCGTCGGCACCGTGACCGCCGTCACCAGCCGGCCGAAGGCGACCGCGCCCAAATACTTCGAGACCGTCGTGCGGCTTCAGCGTCGAGGAGACGGTCGCCGGGAGCGTGCCCGCATCGGTCGAGCTGACGCTCTCGGGCGGCGAGGTCGGCGGCGTCCGCCAGCGCGTCGAGGGCATGCCCGAGCTCCACCGTCGGCGAGCGCTACGTCGTCATGCTCGAGGCCGACCAGCAGCCCGCCGCTCACGAGCCCGTTCGTCGGCTTCAACCAGGGACTCTACCGCGTCGTCGGCGACGCGCGCGCGACGCGCGGTCGTCCGCGATCGCCGCGGCCGGGCGCTCGCGAGCGACGCGATCGCCAGCAGAGGCGCGCGCCTCCGGAAGCGAGCCGAGCCTCGACGCCTTCCTCGACGGCCTCCGCGCCGCGCGCCAACCATGAGCCGCCCGCTCCGCGCAGCACTGCTCGTGCTCGGCACCGTCCTGGCGCTCGCGCTCGCCGGTCCGGCGGACGCGGAACTGCCCGAACGTCCCGGACGACACCTTTGCCTTCATCAACTACCGGATCGGACGAGTGTCCGGCCAACCCCGGCGTCCGCTGGGCGGATGGCGAGCGTCCCCTTCGACTGCAGCTTCTTCGCCGACGCCGACAAGCTGATCGACTGTAGCGGCGATCCCGCGACCTGCATCAACCTCTGCCGCGCCGCCGCCAACGTCTGGAACACCGACCTCGCCCGGCCGCTTCCGGTTCATCGAGGCGTCGACGATCGTCGAGTTCTGCGACACCGAGGACGGCCGAGTGTCGATCGGCGGACGACCAAGCTCTGCGACGGCAGCTCCTACGGCAACAACGTCCTCGCGGTGACGCTCAGCATCTTCTTCAGTCAGCGGCTCACAGGCCGGCGATCTCGATCGACGCCAACATCACCGTCAACCAGGCGTTCAAGTTCACCCAGAAGGCTTCCAGGCGACGCTCGCCCACGAGCTCGGCCACGCCCTCGGGCTCGCCCACCCCGACGCAGTGCGACAAGAACTTCAACGTCTTGATGCGCTCCGCCTCGCTCTTCAGATCGTTCGATCCCGTGCTTCGTCCTCGACCCGACCGACGCCGACCTGAACGGGGCGCGGCGGGTCTACCCGGTCGTCCACGACCCCGACGCCCGTACGACCCGGGCGTCTGCGGCGACGCCGACCTGAACGGGACCCTGACCGTGACCGACGGCGTGCACATCCTGCGGGCCGCCGCCGGGCTTTCGACCGACTGCACCTCGGCGCGCTGCGACGTCGACGGCGGCGGCACGATCACGGTCACCGACGGAGTCAACGTGCTCGCGCGGCGCCGACCGGGCTTTCCTTCATTCCGAGCTGCTCCAGCAGCCGGTAAAACCCCTGTATCTTTGCGGCGCGGTTAGGCATCATGACGAGCCGAAGCGCGGATTGACCGCGCCGGGGAGCACCGCCAGGGGCGGCATGCTCGGGAGGGTGATGATGGCGAATCCACTGGTCGAGCTGCAGCGTCTCGGACAGTCCCCCTGGCACGACAACATCAGTCGCGGCCTGCTCACCTCGGGCAAGCTCAAGAAGATGGTCGCCGCCGGCGACATCACGGGGCTGACCTCGAACCCGACGATCTTCGAGCAAGCGATCTCGCAGGGCGACGACTACGACGCCGGCGTGCTCGCCGCTCGCGCGCAAGGGCAAGGACGCCGACGCCATCTTCGACACGCTCGCGATCGAGGACATCCGCGCCGCCGCCGACGTCTTCGCGCCGGTCTACAAGCGGACGGGCGGCGCCGACGGCTACGTCAGCATCGAGGTCGCGCCGCAATTCGCGGCCGACACCGAAGCGACCGTCAAGGAAGCGCACCGCCTCTGGAAGACGGTCGCGCGCCCGAACCTGATGGTGAAGATCCCCGCGACCGCCGAGGGCGTGCCGGCGATCGAACGCTGCATCGCCGACGGTCTCAACATCAACGTGACCCTGATCTTCTCGCTCGAGCGTTACGACGAGGTGATGGAAGCCTACATCGGCGGCCTCGGAAGCGCGCCGCCGCCAAGAAGCCGATCGATCGCATCGCGTCGGTCGCGAGCTTCTTCGTGAGCCGCGTCGACGGCGCCGTCGACAAGCAGCTCGAGACCAAGATCAAGGAGACCGGACCGGATCAGCAGGTCGCAGCTGAAGCAGCTGCTCGGGAAGTCGGCCATCGCCAACGCCAAGCTCGCCTACGCCGCCTTCCGGAAGAAGTTCGGCACCGAGCGCTTCGCGGCCCTGCAGCCCAAGGGCGCGCGCCTCGCAACGGCCGCTCTGGGCGAGCACCTCCACCAAGAACCCCGCCTACCCCCGACACCTATTACGTCGAGGCGCTCATCGGTCCGGATACCGTCGACACGATGCCGCCCGCGACCATCGTCGCCTACAAGGACCACGGGAAGCCGGCGCTCCGCCTCGAGCAGGGCATGGACGAGGCCGCCGCCGTGCTGCAGCGGCATCGAGGACGCCGGGATCAGCATGGACGCGGTCACGCAGAAGCTCGAGGACGACGGCGTCGCGTCGTTCGCCAAGTCCTTCGAGTCGCTGATCGCCGTCGTGTCGGCCTCGCGCGAGGCGCTGCTGCTCACCGATCTCACGATGGCGAAGCTCGGACTCGCCGAGCGCGCCGTCAGAGCGACGCTCGCCAGGATGGACGAGGCGAAGCTCCCCGAGCGCCTCTGGAAGCAGGACCCGACGCTCTGGAAGGCCGACGACGCCGCGCACCAGGCGGAGATCAAGATCCGCATGGGTTGGCTCGACGTCGTCGACCTGATGCTCACCAAGGTCGACGAGCTCTCCGACCTTCGCCGACGGAGATCCGCAAGGTCGGCTTCACCCGCGCCGTCCTCTGCGGCATGGGCGGCTCGTCGCTCGCCCCGAGGTGCTGCGCCGGACCTTCGGCGTCGCCAAGGGCGCCTGCGACGTCCAGGTGCCTCGACTCGACCGACCCCGCGGCGGTCGCGACGCTCGAGCACTGGAGCGACCCCGGGAAGACGCTCTACATCGTCTCGTCCAAGTCGGGCGGCACGACCGAGCCGAAACGTCTTCTTCCAGTACTTCTACGACAAGCGTCCGCGCCGTGCACGGCGAGAACGCCGGCCAGCACTTCGTCGCAATCACCGATCCCGGGACCGCGATGGAGAAGCGCGCCCGCGAGCACGGCTTCCGCCGCATCTTCCTGAACCGGGCCGAGATCGGCGGCCGCTACTCGGCGCTCTCGCACTTCGGGCCTCGTGCCGGCGGCGCTCATGGGTATCGACGTCGCGGAAGCTGCTGGCGCGCGCCAAGCGCATGATGCTCGCCTGCCATCGAGCGTCCCGCGCGGCGCAGAACCCCGGTCTCTACCTGGGCGCCGTGATCGGCACCCTCGCCAAGGCCGGACGCGACAAGCTCACCTTCGTCGTCGACAAGAAGCTCGACACGCTTCGGCTACTGGACCGAACAGCTGATCGCCGAGTCGACGGGCAAGGAAGGCACCGGCATCGTCCCGATCGAGGGCGAGCCCGTCGGCAAGCCCGCGTCGTACGGCAAGGACCGGCTCTTCGCCTACGTGCGCCTCGACGGCGGCCAGGAGCGCGCCGTGCAGAGCCTGATGCGCGCCGGCCATCCGGTCATCGCGACCCGCTTGAAGGACGCGTACGACCTCGGCGGCGAGTTCCTGCGCTGGGAGATCGCGACGGCGGCCGCCGGCTGGGTGCTCGGCATCGACCCGTTCGATCAACCGAACGTGCAGGAGTCGAAGGACAACACCGTCCGCCTGCTCGAAGGCCTACGAGGAGCAGCGGCGCCCTGCCCGATCCGGGCGGGGTGCTCTCGGCGAACGCGACCGACTTTGCGCGCCGGCTGATGGCGCACCTGAAGCTCGTCGCGCAAGAGCGACTACGTCGCCGATCACCGCGTACGTCGAGCGCACGCCGGAACGCGAGCGCGCTGCTGCGCGAGATCCGCACCGCGCTCCGCGACCGCTTCAGGATCGCGACCACGATCGGCTACGGGCCGCGCTTCCTGCACTCGACGGGTCAGCTCCACAAAGGCGGCGCCGCCAACGGCGTCGTTCATCCAGCTCTCCGCCGAGCCCGCCGAGGACCTGCGCGATTCCCGGCGAGAAGTTCACGTTGGGCGTGCTCGAGGCGGCCCAGGCGCTCGGCGACTACGAGTCGCTCGCGAAACGCGGGCGACGCGCGCTCGGGTCTCGCTCGGCGCCGACGTCGACGCCGGCATGCGCACGCTCCTCGCGGTGGTCGGCGACGTGAAGCCGCGCCCGCCGAGCCGCGGCTCCCGCGAAGAAGAAGAAACCCGCGAAGCCGCGCGCGCCAAGCAGAAGGCCGCGGCGAAGCCTAAGGCCGGAAGAGAAAGCCGCGGCGCGGAGCCGCCAAGAAGGCGTCGGCGCGGCGTCCGCGCGCCCGCGGCGTGGTCGATGAGCTCGACGGTACAGCTGGTCCGCGGGAAGACCGGCGTCTCGATCAAGCGCACCGAAGGTCCCGATCCAGGCGTCGAGGCGATCCGCGCCAAAGACCCGGTGACGATCGTCATCTTCGGGGCCTCCGGGCGACTCTCGCCAAGCGGAAGCTCCTGCCGGCGCTCTACCACCTGCAGGCGGGCGGCTACCTGCCCGATCAGTACGCCGTCGTCGGCTTCTCGCGCACGCCCGATGACCGACGAGCGCCTATCGCGAGAGCATGCTCGCGGCGCTCCGCGAGCAGGTGAAGGGCGACACCATCGGCGCCGATCACCCGATCGTCCAGGCGCTGCTACTACCAGGCCGGCGACGCCGACAACCCGGCGACGTTTCACGAGCCTGAAGACCCGCCTCGAGGCGATCGAGAAGGAGCGCGGGCTCCCCGGGAACCGTCTCTTCTACCTGTCGGTCGCTCCCGAGTTCTTCCCGCTCATCCTCGAGAACCTCTCCGCCGCAGGCTTGATCCGCCAGCGCACCGACGCCACGTGGTCGCGCGTCATCATCGAGAAGCCGTTCGGCACCGACCTCCAGAGCGCCCGGGCCCTGAACGCGATCGTCGGCGCGACGCTCGACGAGAGCCAGATCTACCGCATCGACCACTACCTCGGGAAAGAGACCGTCCAGAACATCTTGAGCTTCCGCTTCGGCAACTCGATCTTCGAGCCGCTCTTCAACCAGAAGTACGTCGACAACGTGCAGATCACGGTCGGCGAGGAGCTCGGCATGGAGGGCCGCCGCGGCGCCTACTACGACGGCGCCGGCACGATGCGCGACATGGTGCAGAACCACATGCTCCAGCTCTTCTGTCTCATCGCGATGGAGCCGCCCTCGGCGCTCGAGGCGCAGTCGATCCGCGACGAGAAGGTGAAGGTGCTGCGCGCGCTCGTCCCGATGACGCGGAAGGAGGTCGCGCGCCAACACGGTGCGCGGCCAGTACGGCATGGGCGAGAAAGAACGGCGCGCGTCGTCAAGGGCTATCGGCAGGAGGAAGGCGTCGACCCGCAGTCGTTCACCGAGACGCTACGTCGCGCTCCGCATGAAGGTCGACAACTGGCGCTGGGCCGGCGTGCCGTTCTTCCTGCGCTCCGGCAAGCGCCTGGCCAAGCGGGTCTCCGAGATCGCCGTCGAGTTCAAGCAGCCGCCGCTCCACCTCTTCCGCTACCTCGGCGAGGACGACGACGCGATCGCGGCGCGCGCCGATGTCGAACGTCATCGTCATGCGCATCCAGCCCGACGAGGGCATCAGCCTCTCGATCGCCTGCAAGCAGCCCGGCATGCGCATCCAGCTCCAGGAAGTCGAGATGGACTTCTTCTACGGCGAGGCCTTCCAGGAGCGCTCGCCGGAGGCGTACGAGCGCCTGCTGCTCGATGCGCTCCGCGGCGACGCCTCGCTCTTCACGCGATCGGACGAGGTCGAGTACTCGTGGCGCTTCATCACCGCCATCCACGAGGCCTGGGCGAACCTGCCGCCGCCGACGTTCCCGAACTACTATCCGTTCAGCGACGGCCCCGACGAGGCGAACCGTCTCCTCGAGGGCACGCAGGCGCTCTGGCGGCCGCTGCACAACGGCTAGTGTCCCGGAGTCTGAAGTCCGTTGCCAAAGGCTGCGAGGATTTCTCGGCGGGGCCAAGGCGCGACGACGACGACGGCATAGTCTGGACTATTCCGAGGGAGGAGCAACGCGGGCCCCGCCGAAAAGACCGGTAGAATTTGGTGACGGACTTCAGGACTCGGGACACAGCGAGTCGCCGCCCGTCACCGGCCGCTCACGGCGAGGCATTGCTTGCTCTTCGCCTCAGGACGGCGAATCGAACGTGAACCCCCCGTCGAGCCCGCGCGGGTCCGGACGGCGCAGGAGCGGGCGCCCATAGACATGGGCTGCAATGCACACGGCTCGAATTTCTGCGCCGGAACGCTACAGATGAAACGATTCGACCGAAGCGAAGTCGGGACTCACGCTTAGCGCGTCGCGAGGATCCAGCCGAGAGCGCCACCGCGGCGGCGTTTCGTCGGAGATCCTCCGGACGGATCTTGTCGAGCGTGTCGGCCGCCGTGTGGTGGATGTCGAAGTAGTGATGCCCGTCCGGGATCAGGCTGAAGGCGGCGGCGCCCTCGCGGACGATCGCCGCGACGTCGGCGCCGAAGGCGCGATCGCGGAAGCGGCGGATGCCGAGGCGGCGCGAAGGCGGGCAGGAACGGCGTCATCGCCTGCAGCGCCTCCGGGCCGCCGCCGACGCCGATCGCGTCCGGGGCGCCCATCCCGTAGTCGGTCTCGAAGGCGGCGACGTGGCGCTCCTGGTGGTGCCGGCGGTGGTAGTCCTTGGCGCCCGCGAGGCCGTACTCCTCGGCGGTGAAGAGGACGGCGCGGATGGTGCGCTGCGGGACGAGCCCGCTCGCGCGCAGGAGCCGCATCGCCTCCATCACGGCGACGCAGCCGGCGGCGTCGTCCGACGCGCCCGGGCCGACGTCCCACGAGTCCATGTGGGCGCCGAGGAGCACGATCTCCTCGGGATGCTCGCTGCCGCGGATCTCGCCGACGGCGTTGGCGCTCGGCGCGTCGGGAAGCTGGCGGGCGCCGAGCGAAGAGCTCGACCTCGACCGGACCGCGCCGCGCGAGGCCGCGCCAGCATCTCGGCGTCCTCGATCGTGACCGCGGCCGCCGGGATCTTCGGGAGGTCGGTCGGCGTAGTCGAGGGCGCCCGCGTGCAGTGTCGCGAGGCTCGTCGCCGTGACCGGAGCGCACGAGCACGGCGCGCGCGCCCGTGCTGCGCCGCGGCCGACGCGGCATGCAGCCGCGCCTGCACGCCCTCGAGGTAGCCGGGATCGTCGTGGGCCTCGTCGAACGGCGCCATGCGGTGGTTCACGAGCGCGATCGTGCCGGCGAGCGAACGGGTCGTCTTCGCGGAGCGCGTCGAGATCGTCGAAGACGACGAGCGGGGCACGCAGCGTCGCCCGTGTCCCGACGGAGCCGCCGAGGCGCGAGCACGGGCAGCGGACGCGTCGACCGGCTTCACGATGCGCGCGTGCTCCTCGCCGCGCACCCAGTGCGGGACGCGCACGGGCTCGAGCCGGACGTCGGCGAGAGCCGTCGTCGCGCATGCGAGCGACCGCCCAGCGGAGCGCGTCCTCGAGCGCGCGCGAGCCCGCTGATGCGGCTGCCGTGGCCGTCGACGAGATCCGACCAGGCGATCCCAGGCGGCGTCCGGCGCGGCCTCGGACGTCGCGGCGAGGCGCGCGGCCGCCGCGTCGACGTCGGCGATCAGCGCGCGCGACGGCAGCGCGGGCGCGCTCACCGCCGGTGCCGGCGCGACCGGTTCGTGCGATCCGGTCGACCCGACTTTCGCGACCGGTCGCCCGCACCCGATCGCGCATGCCATGCCGAGCAGGATCGCGAGCCCATGACGCGCTCCGCTCATCGCGACGGCGGCTCTTCTCGTCCGAGCGAGCATCACCTCGCCCGGATCGGGCGGAAAATCCTCCATCAGCGGGCGCGGGGTGAAAGTGCTGGTCGCGGCCGACCGGGTAGGGGCTGATCGTCAAGCCGACCTGATCCGGCCGTCGCCGACGTCGCCTCACAGGTAGCTCAACCAGACCGCAGTGCTCGCGCCGTTTGACGCCGGCGAACCATCGGCTCGGCGGATACAGCATCGCCACGACCACGATCCAGACCGCGTACACGACGGGCAACCCGTACGGCAGGTGACCGCTCGGCATGTACTGATGCGTGAGCGCCGCGCTCCCCAAGATCGGCCACGGCCATCGCGACCGCGATCACGTGGATCAGGAGGAAGTGCAGCACGTAGTAGAAGAGCGGCACCCGTCCGAAGACCGTGACGCGCTCGCCCCAGGCGCCGAGCGGGCGGTCGAGCGCCGCGAGCAGCGCACGCAGCGCGGGTCCGAGCGTCATCGCGAGGAAGAGCAGCGAGGGCGGGTACTTCTCGCAGTCGAGGAAGCCGAGGACGACCGCGCCCGACGTCCCACGGGTGCGGGTCGCCGTAGAGGTTCGCTCGCGCGCAGCACGACGAAGCCGGCGGTGAGCGCCGCGCCGAGCGCGCAGAAGCGGCGGCGCCGCTCGGCCGTGCGGCAACGTCATCCACGGACCGAGCGCGTAGCCGGCCGCCATGACGCGCGAACCACGGCACCAGCGGATAGACGACGAACCACTGCGCGCCCTCGAACGGCACGAGCGGACCCTCCTCGTGGAGCAGCAGCCAGAGCCAGCGGAACGCCCCGAGGTCGTCGGCGTTGACGCCGTCGAGGAGGTTGTGTCCGCCGATCGTGACGAGCGCGATCGCGGCGATCGCCGGGAGCGGCAGCCAGACGAGTCCGGCGAGCACGACCATCGACGCGCCGATCGCCCAGATCACCTGCAGCACCAGGATCTCGGGCCCGAGATAGAAGAGATCACGACGGCGCGCATGACCACGACCTCGACCACGATCAGCCAGAGCCCGCGGCTCAGGAGAAAGCGCCGATAGCGCCGTCGTCGAGCCGAGCCGCCGGCCGTGCAGCCACGCGGCCGTCCCCGCGAGCAAGACGAACACGGGCGCGCAGTAGTGCGTGATCCAGCGCGTGAAGAAGAGCGCCGGGCCGGCGATCGCGCGTGTCGACCGACGGCCCGATGAACGATCGCGCGTGTGATCGAGCGCCATCACGATCATGACGATGCCGCGGAGACAGTCGATGGCCTCGTTCCGCGGACCGCGGACCCGCGCGGCCGCCGAGGCGGCGTCCGCGACTCGGCGTGCGCGAGCGCGGCGCTGGAGACGGGGCTCGACATCCGGTCATCCCTACCGATTCGCGCGCTTGAGGGAACTATTGGATTTCGCCCCGTGCGCGCGGCGGCTGCGCCGCCTTGCTCCGATGGGCCTCGGACCGCGAAGTGAATTCGCGGTCCTCGCGATTTCGCCCCTGTGCGCGCGGCGGCTGCGCCGCCTTGCTTCCGATGTGGCCTCCGGACCGCGAGAGTGAATTCGCGGTCCTCGCGATTTCGCCCCCGTGCGCGCGGCGGCTGCGCCGCCTGCTTCCGATGGGCCTCGGACCGCGAAGTGAATTCGCGGTCCTCGCGATTTTCGCCCCCGTGCGCGCGGCGGCTGCGCCGCCTGTGCTCCGATGGGCCTCGACCGCGGAGTGAATTCGCGGTCCTCGCGATTTCGCCCCGTGCACGCCGTCACGCCTTCGGCTTCTCGTGGTGGCCGCCGAACTCGAAGCGCATCGCCGAGAGCACGCGGTCCTGGAACTCCGCCTCGCCGCGCGAGCGCGAAGCGCTCGAAGAGCGCGGCCGCGAGGACGTGCGCCGGCACGGCCTCGTCGATCGCGGCGTCGAGCGTCCACCGCCCTTCACCGGAGTCCGACACGTGCCCGAGAAGCCGTCGAGCGACGGATCGCTGCGCGAGCGCACGCGCGGTGAGATCGAGGAGCCACGAGGCGACCACGCTGCCGCGCCGCCAGACCTCGGTCGACGTCGGCGAGGTCGAAGTCGTACTGGTAGTAGCTGCGGGTCGCGGAGCGGCGTCGTCTCGGCGTCGGCGCTCCGCGTCTGCTTCCCGATGTTGGCGTGACGCAGGATGCTCAGGCCCTCGGCGTACGCCGCCATCAGCCCGTACTCGATGCCGTTGTGGACCATCTTCACGAAGTGACCCGGCGCCGCGCGGGCCGCAGTGCAGGTAGCCCTCCTCCGCGGTAGACTTCCGAGACTCCCGGCCGGTCGTCGGCTCGAGCTGGCCGCGTCCGGGGGCGAGCGTCTCGAAGATCGGGATCGAGGCGCCGCACCGTCTCGGTCTCGCCGCCGATCATGAGGCAGTAGCCGCGCTCGAGACCCCAGACGCCGCCGCTCGTGCCGCAGTCGACGTAGTGGATCCCGCTCGCGGCGAGGCGCTTCGCCCGGTCGACGTCGTCGCGGTAGAACGAGTTGCCGCCGTCGATGACGACGTCGCCGGCCGCGAGGCGCGGCGCCAGGTCCGCGAGCGTCCGGTCGACGATCGCCGCCGGCACCATCAACCAGACCGCGCGCGGCGGCGTGAGCGCCGCGACGAGCTCGTCGAGCGACCGTACGCCGACGGCGCCCTCGCATGCGATCGCGTCGACCGCGGCCGGCGCCACGTCGTACGCGACGCACGCATGCCCGCCACGGAGCAAGCGGCGGGTCATGTTGGCCCCCATCCGACCCATCCCGATCATCCCGATTTGCATGGTCCCTCCTCCTTCGGATCGCTTACGTCTTCGGATCGCGCGGCGATTTCACGATCTCCGATCGCGCGGCGATTTCGTCACCGGACGCTTGCCGTTTGAGCTTCGGCTCGATGCCCGCCTCGAGATAGGGCTCGATCCAGCCGTGGCCGGCCTCCGGCCACGCGTCGAACATCGGCAGGTACGGCTTGATGTCGAGGATGGGCGTCTCGTCGAGGAGGTCGAGGCCGAGGACGTGGACCTCGCCGCGAGCGAGGTCGACCGTCTCGAGGGCGACGTTGGTGAGGCCGAGCGGCGATGGCCGGTCCGGGGCGCGGGTCGCAAAGAGGCCGCGCTTCGGACCGCCGCGCGGGCCGGACCTTCGGCCCCCAGCCGCCGCTCCGATGGAAATAGAAGACGAGCCAAATGCGGCCGAATCCCGCGAGGTCGGCCAGGGCCGCACGGTACTCGGGATCGATCTCGACGACGCCCTTGGTCGTGGGCGAGGCCGGGGGCTGGTGCGGGGCGTCCTCGCGGCGCACCCAGGGGTGCGGGCCCGTCCGATGATGCGGAGCTCGAGCCGGATGTCGACGATCGCCGTGCGGCTCGCGATCGGTGCCGGATTTGCCTTCCAAGGCCGTGGTTCTAGCGCGCGGAACCGGCGGCGGCGACCCACAGGGCCGAGACGTCAGCGCAGGCGTCCGCGAGGCTGGCGCAGGCGTCCCTGACGCCATGGCCCTCGCCTCGGTCCTCGCGCTCTCGCAATTCCCCCGAGCGGTGCTAGACAACGCCGAGTTTCTGCACCGGCCGTACTGTGGCGGCCGGTCGAGTTTGTTGGGAGTGCGCAGAAGCGCTCGCGGGAGGCAGACGTGGGAACGTCCTGAGCCTTCTCGTCCGGGCGGCCAACCACTCGAAACCTTAGAGGCTGGTCGGGCTGTCCTTCCCTTCCCGCCTCGAGTTTTTGAAGGAGGCACCCGCATGATTCGGGCACGTGTGACGTCATCGTTGTTCGTCGTTTTGGCGCTCGTCTTGAGCGCCGCTGGCATGGCCGGCGCGAGCGAGGCCGAGCTGATCCTGCCGAACCTCGCATCCGAGAGGTTCCTCGGGGTCGACGGCTGGACCCTGCTGCTGCTGATGGGCGCCGTCATCTGCTCCTTCGGTCTCGTCTTCAGCTTCATGCAGTTCAACGCGCTGAAGAACCTGCCCGGTCCACCGCTCGATGCTCGAGATCTCCGAGCTGATCTACGAGACCTGCAAGACCTACCTGATCACCCAAGGCAAGTTCATCCTGATCCTCGAGCTCTTCATCGGGGCGATCATGGTCGTCTACTTCGGCTTCCTGATGCACTTCGACGCCGATCAAGGTCGTCGTGATCCTGCTCGCGAGCCTGGTCGGCATCGGCGGCAGCTACGGGGTCGCCTGGTTCGGCATCCGCGTGAACACCTTCGCCAACTCGCGCACCGCGTTCGCGAGCCTCGGGGCAAGCCCTTCCCCACCTACGCCATCCCGCTCCAGGCCGGCATGAGCATCGGCATGCTGCTGATCAGCGCCGAGCTCGTGTTGATGCTGGCGATCTTGCTCTTCATCCCCGCCGACTTCGCCGGCTCGTGCTTCATCGGCTTCGCGATCGGCGAGTCGCTCGGCGCCTCGGCGCTCCGCATCGCCGGCGGCATCTTCACCAAGATCGCCGACATCGGCTCCGACTTGATGAAGATCGTCTTCAACATCAAGGAAGACGACGCCCGGAACCCCGGCGTGATCGCCGACTGCACCGGTGACAACGCCGGCGACTCGGTCGGCCCGTCGGCCGACGGCTTCGAGACCTACGGCGTGACCGGCGTCGCGCTGATCTCGTTCATCTTGCTGGCGGTGCCGACCGCGAGCGTCCAGGTCCAGCTCCTGGTGTGGATCTTCGTGATGCGCCTGATGATGCTGATCGCGAGCGCCGTCTCCTACTGGATCAACGACGCGATGGCGCGCAGCAGCTACCTGAACGCCGACAAGATGAACTTCGAGGCGCCCCTCACGATGCTGGTGTGGATCACCTCGATCGTGTCGGTGGTCATGACGTACGCCGTGTCCTTCCTGCTCATCCCCGGTCTCGGCGACGGCACGCTCTGGTGGAAGCTCTCCACCATCATCACCTGCGGCACGCTCGCCGGCGCCATCATCCCCGAGGTGGTCAAGGTCTTCACCTCGACCGAGTCCGGCCACGTCCGCGAGGTCGTCACCGCGTCGCGCGAGGGCGGCGCCTCGCTGAACGTCATCTCCGGTCTCGTGGCGGGCAATTTCAGCGCCTACTGGATGGGATTGGTGATCGTGGCGCTCATGAGCTTGGCCTACGCGGTCTCGCTCTTCGGGCTCGACGCGCTCTTCATCAAGGTCGGCGAGCTGACGCCGGCGCCGGTCTTCGCCTTCGGCCTCGTCGCCTTCGGCTTCCTCGGCATGGGCCCGGTGACGATCGCCGTCGACTCGTACGGGCCGGTCACCGACAACGCCCAGTCGGTGTACGAGCTGTCCCTCATCGAGAACGTCCCGAACGTCTCGGCCGAGATCAAGAAGGACTTCGGCTTCACCCCGAACTTCGAGAAGGCCAAGCACTTCCTCGAGGAGAACGACGGCGCCGGCAACACCTTCAAGGCGACCGCCAAGCCGGTGCTGATCGGCACCGCCGTCGTCGGCTCCACCACGCTGATCTTCTCGATCATCATGGTGCTGACCCACGGCCTGACCCAGCATCTCGACAAGCTCTCGCTCATGCACGCGCCCTTCCTGCTCGGGCTCGTGATGGGCGGCGCGGTCATCTACTGGTTCAGCGGCGCGTCGATGCAGGCGGTCGCGACCGGCGCCTACCGGGCCGTCGAGTTCATCAAGGAGAACATCAAGCTCGAGGGCTCCGAGAAGGCCTCGATCGCCGACAGCAAGAAGGTCGTCGAGATCTGCACCCAGTACGCGCAGAAGGGCATGTTCAACATCTTCCTGACGGTCTTCTTCTCGACGCTCGCCTTCGCCTGCGTCGAGCCGTTCTTCTTCATCGGGTATCTGATCTCGATCGCGCTCTTCGGCCTCTACCAGGCGATCTTCATGGCCAACGCCGGCGGCGCCTGGGACAACGCCAAGAAGGTCGTCGAGGTCGAGCTCAAGGAGAAGGGCACGGCGCTCCACGAGGCCTCGATCGTCGGCGACACCGTCGGCGATCCCTTCAAGGACACCTCGTCGGTCGCGATGAACCCGATCATCAAGTTCACGACCCTCTTCGGGCTCCTCGCCGTCGAGCTCGCGATCACGATGTCGCGCGGCGCGAGCGCGACGCTGGCGGTCGATCTTCTTCGCGCTGTCGCTGGTCTTCGTCCACCGCTCCTTCTACGGGATGCGGATTCCGCTGAAGGACAAGTAGTCGGCGTCCGCCGTCGGGACGCCGCCCGTTTCCGTGCGGGCGGCGTCCGCGCGGCGAAAGCCGCCACGCATCCGATCGTTTTCCCTTGCTCCCGGCGCTGGCCGCGCGCTAGGTGTACCCGACGATGCGCAGATCGTTGGCGTTCTACGGTAAGGGCGGCGTCGGGAGATCCACCGTCGTCAGCAACCTCACGGCCACGCTGGCGCAGATGGGTCGCCGCGTGTTGCAAGTTGGTTGCGATCCCAAACGTGACTCGTCGCGTAACCTGATCAAGACGTTTCCCCCATCACCTTGATGGACCTGCTCAGCGTCGGTCGCACCGGCTTGAAGCAGAGCGACATCGTGATGGACGGCGGCCCGAACGTCGACTGCATCGAAGTCGGTGGCCCCAAGCCTGGGGTTGGCTGCGCGGGGCGCGGTCTCGGGACGTCTCTTCGAAGAGCTCGAGGACATGAACATCTTCGACGAGGACTACGACTACATTTTCTACGATGTGCTCCGGAGACGTCGTCTGCGGCGGCTTCGCCGTGCCGATGCGCTCCGGCTACGCCGAGGAAGTGTACGTCGTGACTTCCGGCGAGTTCATGAGCCTGTATGCCGCCAACAACATCGCGCGCGGGATCCAGAACTACGCCAACGAAGGCGACGTGCGCATGGGTGGTCTGATCGCCAACGTGAAAGATCTGGCGTACGACCGGGAGCTGATCGAGAAGTTCGCCAGACGGATCGGCACGCACGTGGTGTACTACCTCGAGTGGAATAGGGCCGTGTACGAAGCCGAACGCCGCCGGCAAACGGTGGTGCGCTACAAGCCGACGATGCATTCACGCAGACGTGGTTCGCGCTTGCCGAGGCGATCGAGAGCAACAAGCGCACCCACATACCGGCGCCGATGGAGGACAACGAGCTCGATGTTTTCCTCGAGAATCTCTTCGGCTTCTCGGATGGCGAAGCAGCCGGCACGCACGCCGACCGCGTCGTCGGCCGCACCGGTCGCGTCGGCGTGTTGCGCGACGACCCGGTTCCGGCGCGCACTGGCGAGCCACGCGACTGAGTTACCGACCGCGTCGCTCGATTTCCGTGCTCCGTGCCTGCGCCATCGCCTGCATCGCCTGCTCCCACAACCGCAAGGCGCCGTTGAAGCCGAGGTCGGGAGCAGGGAACACGTAGTGGCGGTCCGTCGACGGGAAGCCGAATTCCACCCACGTCGGGCAGCGTGGCGCCAAGAGCTCGCGCTTCGATCGTGGTTCCGGACACGCCACATCGCAACCGTCGATCGGCGCGTCGCGCACCGCCGCGGGGGTCGCGTTCTCCAGCCACTCGACCCCGGACGGCAGCTCCACCTCGTGATGATCGCGCAGTTGCCGTTCGACCTCCGCGCGGCCACCACACTGAAAGTGCAGCGTGCCGATCAAGCCGGGGACCATGCCGACTTCCATCAACGTCGCCACGGCTCCGGCGGCACGCGCGGCGCGTCCGCGAACAGCGCGAAGCGTCGCCCGGCCAGCTGCCGCCGCGCCAGCTCGGCCATCGGCTGAGCCGTCGCATCTCGTACGCGATGAGCTCATCTGGCGCGCTGCTCCACGCCGAGTTGCGCGCCGACGCGACGCAGCCACGCCTTGGTGCCGCCGATCGACATCGGCAGGCCGGTTTCGCAGTACTCCAGGCCCAAGCCCTGCAGGACCTTCACCTGTGACGTCGCGTGCGGCAGCACCAGATGGCAGCGGGCGTGCACGGCCTGCTGGAGATTGGCGTACGGCTCACCGCTCATGAACACCGCCGGCGCCTTGAACCGGAGATTCGTGGAGCAGTCGGCGCAGCTCCGAGACGTTGCCGATGTGATCCGTCTCGTAGCGATCGAAGACGTAGCCGACCACGCTGACCTCGTCCGCTTTCCGCTCGGCGTTGCTCCACTCGAGCCGGCGCAGGACGGTGCCGATGGTGTCGGCATAGCCACCGAAATAGTCCGACTCGTAGTTGCGCGCCGGAACGTAGACGACATGCGCACCGGTGCGCGATTCCATGCGCTGGATCACGCCGGCCATCGATTGCGCCTGCAAGCTGATCGGCGTCGAGCCGTCGATCACCACGATCCCGGATTTCTGCCGCTTGTGCCAGGCGACGATCTCTTCCTCCAGCTGCGCGGTCGCGATCCGTTGATCAGGTCTTCATCGATGAACTGCGAGTAGCGCCGACGGTTGTGCGCATCCATGATGCCGTCGTGCGCCACTAGATGGTCCTGCGTCTTCACTTTGCAGCCGACCGACGCGTGACACATGCACAACCCGTCGCGGATCGCGTGCGTCGCCAGATACACGCCGAAGAACGCCGTGTGGCTCGACGAGCGAATGACCAGGTCGTCTAGCGTGAGGTCTTCGTACACGTCATTCCACCGGCCCGGAGATGTCGTCCGCCGGCTCGAAGTGCCGGTAGAAGGATTGGAACATCGCCGAGTCGAGCAGAGGAGAGGTTGTGGGCGACCGCATCGTATCCGAGGCGGAGTTGGAACTTGTTGAGCAGCGGCAAGTTGAGCTTCGAGAGCTGATCGGCGAGGAAGTCGGCGCCGACAGGACGTCGAACTCGCCCGGTGTAATGTGCTTCGCCAACGATCCGGGATCGGGAAACACCACGAACGGGTCGGTAATGCCGAGCTCGGCCAGGACCCCGGCGGTGCGGTCGCGATTCCCGGCGTCCTGCGGTCCTTGGATGAAGATCGTACGCTCGATGCCGAGCTCGTCGAAGAATGGCGGCTCTCCCATCTCTTCGTGCGCGAGGTTTCGCAGGTCGAAGCTGCGCATCGAGCCGACGTTGAACGCGCAGCGCGGCGGTCGGTTCTTTCCTTCCGAATGCGCTCGTGCAGGCGCTCGCGATGACCGTCGACGGCGGCACTGGCCGCGGCGCGGAGGTCCGCGGTGGCCGCACGGCAAGCCGCCGAGGTCGACACCGACCGCGGCTGCGATCTCTGCGTAGAAGCGATCGGTGGCGGCGACGCCGAAGGGCAAGGGTATCTCGATCGCCTCTTGTCCGAACTTGTCGCGTGACTGCTCGTCGAAGTTCAGCATCATGTGCGGACCGGGGTGCGCGTTCCATTTCGCGTCGCGTACCGCGAGAAACTGCTCGAGCGACGCGTCCTGGTTGAGACACGGCGTTGATCGTGAGGCCCATGGACTGCAGTGTCGTTTCGATTTCGCTGCGCTCGCACGGCCCCAGGTCGATGCCGATGAGATTGATCCGCGTCGCCAGATCGTCGCCGCCGCCCGACGGGCGCGCACCGCGGCAGAGCAGCGAGTAGACATCATCCACGACTTCCGCGGGCGATTTCGGTCGCAAGCCGTTGGTGAGCTCGGCCACCGCATTGATGCCGAGATCCTTACCCGCCGTCTTGCGCACGACGTTCTTGACGTTGTCGCCGATCATGACCGTCGGGCAGGTCGAGAGCACGACGATGAGATCGGGCTTTTGCGCTTCGTTGACGACCTCGATGGCCCGGCGCAGCTTTCGCGTTACCCTGGCCCGTGACCAACTCGTCCTCCTTCATGTTGGTACACAGGAAACGATAGCCGTCGCCCAACGGCGGACGTCCGCCGGTCTTGGGCAGCACGTTCGAGCAATCGCGATCGCTGTGGATGATGACCGCCAGGCGGCCTTCATGCGCATCAGGAGCTCTGTCGATGCCTGGTACGAGCAGCACTCCTGGGCCAGCAGCGCACCCGGGTACATCTTGTGCGGCGCGAAACCGAGCCATGCGATGGCTCTTTCATCGGTCCGACACGGCGGTCAAGCACGATATGCCGCCTCTGGCTCTCGACACATCACCTGCTGGTGTTCGTGGACCGCTCCTGTTACCGATGCGGATCGCCGAGCAAGGAGACCTTTCATGCGCCGCACCTTTCCCGCCGCGCTCGTCGCGGCATTCCTGGCGTCCACGATCAACCTCGCCGTTCCCGCGAACGCCGCAGAGGAGAAGAAGACCATGGCTAATACCGACCCGGCGATCGTCGCGATCGACAAACAGATCGCGGACCTGAAAATCGACAAGTCCAATGCGAGCTGGAAGAGACGCCTGCCGAAGCCGACGCAGGTGAGCTTCACGGCGGGCAGAAGTACCTCTGGATCCTCGACACCACCAAGGGTCCCATCGAGGTCCGGCTGCTCGCCGACACCGCACCGATGCACGTGACGAGCACGATCTACCTGACCAACCTCGGCTTCTACGACGGCCTGACCTTCCATCGCGTGATCCCGGGCTTCATGGCCCAGGGCGGCGATCCGAGCGGGAACGGCACCGGCGGTCCCGGCTACGAATACGACGGCGAGTTCAAGGGTGGGGCCAAGCACGACAAGCCCGGCACGCTGTCGATGGCGAACGCGGGACCCGGGCACCGACGGCAGCCAGTTTTTCTGACCTTCGTCCCCACCGGCTATCTCGACGGCAAACACACGGTGTTCGGCGAGACGGTGAAGGGTACGGAGACCCTGAAGGCGCTCGAGAGCGCGGGCTCCGCAGAGCGGCACGACCAAAGAGAAGCTCGAGATCAAGAAGGCGACGATCCGGGTGGAGTAGCTGCCGGCGCTCGCGAACGAGAATCCGCACTGCCCGTGAGGTGATGACGCATCGACATACGGACGGACGACGGCTCGCGATCGTCTCCTGGACGGTGCTGGCGCTCGTCCTCGTGAGGGCACCACTCGCGCACGCGCTCCCCGACATCGCACCCGAGATCTCCGCCGTCGCGGTCGACTTCGACGCCACGGTCGACCCGGGTGACGTCGCCGAGGGCTGCGCCGGCGCCACCACCGGCCGTGTCCTGGTGAACTTCACGACGACGACGCACAGCCTCGGCCCCGACGACCTCTACATGGGGAATCCGGGATGCCCCGACTGCGCGCTCCACTCCGGGAGCGCCGTGCGCCAATCCCTTGTACGTGTGCAGCACGGCGCACGGTCATCCGCACTTCGAGAGCTTCGCCGCGGCCGAGCTGCTCGACTCGAATGGCGTCGTCGTCGTGACCGGAAGCAAGCAGGGCTTCTGTCTCGAGGACTTCGGCTGCGCCAATCCCCAGTACGACTGCGGCAACCAGGGGATCACCGTGGGGTGCGTCGACGTCTATTCCGCCGGACTGCCCTGCCAGTACGTCGACATCACGGACGCGAATCTTCCCGACGGGGACTACACGCTGCGCGTGACACAGGATCCCGAGAACGTCATCGCGGAGGCGAACGAAAGCAACAACGTCGCGACCGCGACCGTCCATCTCGGTCCCCCGTCGATCCCGCCGCCGACCATGTGCCCGGTCTATGTCGCGACCGACCTGCCGCAAGCGATCGTCGATCTCGGCACGACGACGTCGACCGTGCACGATCCGCGCGCGGGCGTCGTCGAGCGCGTGCGCGTGGTCGACCTGCACGGCACCCACACCTACATGCAGGACCTCGGGTTCACCGTGGCGAGCCCGAGCGGCACCTCGGTCGTCGTGATGGACCACGTGTGCGGGGACACCGACGACTTCCGGCTCGACCTGGCGGATGGCGCGCTCACGCCGATTCCGTGCCCGCCGAACGTCGGGGGATTGCACCAACCGTCGGAGGCGCTGGCGGCCTTCCTCGGACGAGCCCGCTGCCGGCGATTGGACGCTGACGGTCGCCGATACCGCCGGCGGCGATGTCGGCAACCTCGAGGGATGGGGCCTGGAGGTCTGCACCAAAGTGCGGCAACGGGACCGTCGACCCGGGCGAGGTGTGCGACGACGGCAACGCCGCCGACGGCGATTGCTGCAGCTCGAGCTGCCAGACCGCTGCCCCGAACGGCACCGCGTGCGACGATCCCCACGCCTGCACCATCGCCGGCGCATGCCTCGGCGGGGCCTGCGACGGCGGCACGGTGAGTTGCGATCCGTGTCTCACCTGCGACCCTCCGCTCGGCTGCGTTCCTCCGACCAACGTCCAATGCGACATCGAGCCGCCGCGGTCGGCGTCGGTGACGCTCGCCAAGCACGCTTCCGGTCCGTCGCTCGATACGCTCACGTGGAAATGGCAGAGCAGTCTGCCGGTGGCCCTCCTCGACTACGGCTCTCCCGACGACGGTGAGCGACCTGATCCTCTGTGTCTTCGATCAGACCGGCCTCAAGCTGAGCGCGATCGCGCCCGCGGCCGGCACGTGTCGCGGAAGCCCTGCTGGAAGGCCGGGACGTCGTCGCTTCAAGTACAACGACCACGACGCCACGCCCGACGGCATCCTGAAGCTCACGGCATCGGCCGGCCAACCGGGACAAGCGCGGATCTCCCTCCGCGGCAAGGGCGCGAACCTCGCCATGCCCGCACTCGGCCTGGCGGGCCAGGTCACCGTCCGCCTGAAGCGCGACGTCGGTCCGGTCTGCTGGCAATCGCGCTTCCCGACCGCGAACCGCAACGACGCGAAGCAATACCGCGCCTCGATCCGTCACTGAGGCCGCGGACGCTCTCACGACGACTGCCGCGCTTCGTTCACAGTCGCGCAGCGACATGCGGAACGACGATCGCCAACAGCGCCGCGTTCGACTACAACTCGATCATGAAGACGATCGCCAACAAGACGACGCGACCGCTGGCCATCCCCTTGCCGCGCGGCAGAAGCTGCACCTCGGTCCGCGGAAGACGGGGCAGATCTCGACGGAGGCCGCCGAGCACGCGGCGCTGAAGAAGCTCGTCGACGCCGGTGAGGTCGAGATCACCGACGAACCAGGCGGGTCGACCGGTCCCGGCAGCGGTGGCGCGGAGGTCACGGCGCGCAGGGGTTCGCGGCGGGCGGCAGCAGGCGTCGGAGCGGCGATCGCTGATCCGGGCGACCGCGACGATCCGACTACTCGCAGACCCCGGCGCGCGATCCTTCACCCGGCGGCGCGCCGCTCGCGACCACGATCGGACGGCTGGTGCCTGGCTCTGATCGGCGCAACCGTCGTCGTGGCGGCAGTGTCGTCCTCCGCTCGCGGCGAGCGCGAGCGCGCGGTCGCACCTCCGGAGTCCGCGCCGAGCGGGCGCGGTGACTGCCGCCGACGTCCGGGATCTTCCTTCAGGAAGCGGGTCCCTTCCGGACGGACCCGCCCGTGCCTGCTCGTGCACGGCACCGGCGCCTGGAGCGAGAACGTGGCGCCGCCACGCTCGCCGCGCTCGCCACCGACCGGCCGCGCACGCGGTCGCGCTCGATCTCCCGCCCGTTCGGCTACTCGGAGCGTCCGGCGAGCGCGCGGTACGCGAAGGCCGATCAGGCCAGCGCGGCATCGTCGGGGTCCTCGACGCCCTGCAGGCCACGTCGTCGGCCGTGCTTGGTCGGCCACTCGTTCGGCGGCGGACCGACGGTCGAGGCGGCGATGCAGGCCGCCGGACCGGGTCGGCGCGCTCGTGCTGGTCGACGCGGCGCTCAGCGATCGCGGCGGACGACGGCCCGACGCCGACGCCACCGTCGGCGCTGGTCGCGCGGCATCCTCGGCGTTCGACCGGCGATCCGCCGGGGCCTGCGTCGTCGAGCTTCCTCACGAATCCACGCGTTCACGCGCCGCCTGCTCCAGCGGCTTCGTCGCCGATCCGGGCACGTCGCGACCGACGCGCGGGTCGCCGATCTACCAGCGACCGCTCGACGGTCGCCGGGACGACCGCCGCCGTCGCCGATTGGCTTGCCGGAGCTGATCGCTGCGCCCGCGCCGACCCGGGCGAAGACGAGTCGCCGCTCGCCTACCGCCGACGCTCGCCGCCATGCCGGTCGTCGCGCATCTGGGGCGCGCGCGACACCGTGACCCGGCTGGCGCAAGGCGAGCGACATCGATGCAGCCTCGTGCCGCATGGCCGCCTCGAGGTGTTGCCGAACGCCAGGCACATCCCGCAGATCGAGACCCCGCCCGCGTTCAACGCCGCGCTCATTCGGGCGCTGCAAGAAGAGCATCCTTGGGGCGCAGCGCCGGAAACTCACGGCATAGCTGCTGGGGACGATGGGGGCTCGGCTCGAAAGCGCACCGGGTGTTCGAAGATGCCGACGCGCTCGCCACGGCGGTGGCGGACGAGTTCATCCGCGCTGACCGAAGGTCTCACCCGCACGCGCCGTTCACGGTCGCTCCTCCTCGGGCGGCTCGACGCCGAAGAAGCTCCTACGAGCTGCTGGTCAGCGAGCCGTACCGCGAGCGCGTGCGCTGGAAGGACGTCGAGTTCTTCTTCGGCGACGAGCGGTCGGTGCCGCCTGACCATCCCGATTCGAACTACGGCATGGCGAAGCGCGCCCTCCTCGATCACGTCCCGTCGCCGCGCGCACCGCATGGCCGCCGAGACGGGACGACGCGAGACGGCTACGCGCGCCTCCTCGGCGAGCGCATCGCCGAGCCGGCGCGACGGGATGCCGGCGCTCGACCTCGTGCTGCTCGGCATCGGCGAGGACGGCCACACGGCGTCGCTCTTCCAGGCACGGCCGCGCTCGCCGAGCGCGACGCGCTGGGTCGTGATGAACGACGTGCCCGCAGCTGCACACGCGACGCATGACCCTCACCTACCCGTCCTGAACGCGGCCGAGCGGGTGTGGGTGCTGATCGCCGGCGCCGGCAAGACGCGCGATGGTCGCCGAGTGTCTCGCCGCCGCGGCCCGCAGCGAAACGCCGCCGCCCGATCCTCGGCGTACGCCCGACCGCCGGCGAGCTCGTCTGGTTTCTCGACGCAGCGCCGCGGCCGCGGCCTGACGCGCTAAAGGAAAGGACGTGCATGGCGCAGCAGATCGGACTGATCGGACTGCGCCGTCATGGGCGAGAACCTCGCCCGCAACATCGAGCGCAACGGCTTCCCCATCGCGGTCTACAACCGGAGCTGGGAGAAGACCGAGGCGCTGCTCGCCGGCCACGCCAAGGGCAAGAACTTCGTCGGCGCCAAGACGCCGGCGGAGTTCGTCGCCGCGCTCGAGCGCCCGCGCCGCATCATCACCATGGTGAAGGCCGGCGGGCCGGTCGACGCGGTGATCGACGAGCTGAAGCCGCTGCTGGAGAGCCGGCGACATCCTCGTCGACGGCGGCAACTCGCACTTCACCGACACCGACCGCCGCGTCGCCGCGCTCGACCCGACCGGCATCAAGTTCTTCGGCATGGGCGTGAGCGGCGGCGAGGAAGGCGCGCTCTGGGGCCCGAGCATCATGCCGGGCGGCGACGAAGCGACCTATCGCCACCTGGAGCCGATCCTCACCAAGATCTCCGCCAAGGCCGACTCGCGGCCCGTGCGTCACCTACGTCGGCAAGAAGAGCGCCGGCCACTTCGTGAAGATGGTCCACAACGGCATCGAGTACGGCGACATGCAGCTGATCGCCGAGGCGTACGACCTCCTGCGCTACGGCCTCGGCCTCGGCACCGGCCGAGATCGCCGACGTCTTCGCCGACTGGAACGCCGGCGACCTGCAGTCGTTCCTGATCGAGATCACCGCCGAAGATCGTCGAACTTCAAGGACGACCAGGGCGGCCGGAAGCCGCTCGTCGACGCGCATCGTCGACGCCGCCGGCCAGAAGGGCACCGGCAAGTGGACGACGCAGGCGGCGCTCGACCTCGGCGTCGCGATTCCGACCATCACCGCCGCCGTCGACGCGCGCATCATGTCGTCGCAGCGCGCGACCCGCCTCGTCGCGGCCAAGACGTTCCCGCCGGCGCCGAAAGCCGATCAAGACCGGCAAGAAGGCCGCGATCGAGCGACATCCGGGCCGCGCTCTACGCGTCGAAGATCTGCTCGTACGCGCAGGGCTTCGTGCTGCTCGCCGAGGCGTCGCGCGTCGTTCGGCTACGGCGTGAAGCTCGAGCGAGATGGCGCGCATCTGGAAGGGCGGGTGCATCATTCCGCGCGGTCTTCCTCGACCGCATCCGCCAGGCGTTCGAGACGCGATCCGAACCTCGCCAACCTGCTCCTCGACAAGGACTTCGCGAAGGCGATCAAGACGCGCGTCGAGGCTCGTGGCGGAAGACGGTGCAGCTCGGCGTCAAGCTCGGCATCGGGCTCCCGGCGATGTCGGCGTCGCTCGCCTACTTCGACTCGCTTCCGGCGCGCCCGCACGCCCGCCAACCTGATCCAGGGCCAGCGCGACTTCTTCGGCGCCCACACCTACGAGCGGCTCGATCGGAAGGGCATCTTCCACACCGAGTGGTCGGGAGGCGAAGACGAGCAACGTTCTCGCAGGTGACATCGGCGGCACGAACTCGCGGCTCGCGCTCTATGCGCGATGGAGCGCGCGGCGCGGCGCGCTGACGCCGGTCCGCGCGCGCGACCTTCCCGAGCCGCGACCACGGCGGGCTCGAGGAGGTGATCGCGCGCTTCCTCGGCGACGACGCCGGGCCGATCGCCGCCGCGGCGTTCGGCATCGCCGGCCCCGTCGTCGACGACGCCGTCGTCACGACCAACCTCCCTGGCACATCCGCGCGGCGTCGCTCCGCGAGCGGCTCGGGACGCCAGCACGTGCGGCTCTCTGAACGACCTCGAAGCGACGGCCTACGGCGCGCTCGATCGCTGCCGCCCGACAAGCTGCAGGCGCTGAACGCCGGCGTCGCGCGGCCCGGCAACCGCGCCGTCATCGCCGCCGGCACCGGGTCTCGGCCAGGCCCTGCTCTTCTGGGACGGGACGCGGCACGTCCCGGTCGCGACCGAGGGCGGCCACGCCGACTTCGCGCCGCGCGACGAGGTCGAGCACGACCTCCTGCGCTGGCTCGAGCGCAAGTACGACGGCCACGTCTCCTACGAGCGCACGGTCTCCGGGCACGGGCTCGCCAACATCTTCGCGCTTCCTCGACGAGCACTGCCGCATGCCGGTCTCGGCCGAGACGCGCCGCCGCCTCGCGCACGAGGATCCCGCGGCCGTGATCGGCGAGCTCGGCGTGAGCGGCGCGTGCGCGCACCGCCGTCGCCGCCGTCGAGCGCTTCGTCGTCGATCTACGGCGCTCAGGCCGGCAATCTCGCGCTCACCGTCATGGCGACCGGCGGCGTCTACGTCGGCGGCGGCATCGTCAACAAGCTCCTGCCGGCGATGACGAGCGGCACCGTTCGTGCAGGCCTTCATCGCGAAGGGCCGCTACCAGCGCCTGCATGACCGAGATCCCGGTGTGGATCATCCGCGACCCCGACGCCGGCCTGCACGGCGCCGCGCACGTGGCGGCGTCGCTGAGCCGGCGCTGAGCCGCTCTTCCGTCCGGGAATATGGTCCTTTCGACCTGAGCGATTCGGTTCATCGTCGCGTCGAACCTCCGTGGTAGGGGCTGAAAAGAGCCGCCGCGAGGTCAAAAGCCGCCCCCGTCCCCCAAGGAGGAAGCCATGAAGCTCGTCCAGCGTCAGTGCCGTTGCTGGGCATCGCCGTGCTCGCCTGACGCTCGGTGGCGTCACGAGCGCGGAGGCCGTGCCGGTCAGCAAGTGCGCCGCCGCGAAAACGAAATGCGTGAGCGCGAAGGTGAAGGGCCTGCTCGGCTGTCACCAGAAGGCCGAGGGCAAGAGCCTCGCGGTCGATCCCACCTGCATCGACAAGGCCGTCACCAAGTTCAGCGCCTGCATCGTGAAGCCGGAGGCGAGACCGCCGTGCCTCACCACCAACGACGGCGCGACGCTCGAGGCCGCGATCGACGCCTACGTGCTCGACGTCGTCCAGGACCTCGATCCCGGCTACCCGACGCCGGTCACGAACAAGTGCTCCGTCGCCAAGAAGAAGGCCGTCGCCGCCAAGACCGCCGCGAAGCTCGGGTGCCTGGCAGAAGGCGTTCGGCAAAGAGCCCGGCACGATCGATCCGGCCTGCATCACGAAGGCCGAGACCAGGTTCGCCGGGGCCTGGGCGAAGGCCGAGGCCGAACTCGCCGTGCCTCACGACCGGCGACGAAGCGGCGCTCGAGACCAAGGTCGACGTGTTCTACTCGGAGTACGTCCGGCATGCTGGGCGTCGTCCTCTGCGGGAACGGCAGCCAACGACGCCAGCGGGCCTGCGACGCGTCCGCGCCGTCGTCGGGGTGGGCGCAGTGCGGACCCGAGTTCACTTGCACGGACTGCAATTGCGGGTGTCCGACGACGATCACGTTCGCGGGCGACGCGGCGGCGCAAGAGAGCATTCTCGATTCGGGCTGGACCGGCATCTCGCACCGGGCGCCGATCGTCAGCAACGGCGACGTGACGGTCAACCTGAGCTGCGCGGCGACCAGTCGCCCGTGCGGCACCTGCGCCGTGAGTGGACCGATCGCCAATACCGGCAGCGGCAAGCTCGCGAGCCAACGGTGCAGCGGCGATACCGCCGTGCCGTGCACGAACGCGCCCGGCGGCGCAGCCGGCCGTCTGCGCCGGTCTCGGGACGTGCGAGTTCTCGGTTCGGCTCGCACCTATCGCTCGCGGCCGGCGGGGTCACCACCTGCGTCACCAACCAGTTCAACGGACCAGTGAACGGGACGGCCAACGTCGAGTCCGGCGAGGCCGCGACGACGGCCTCCTGACGTCGCGCGTCTACAGCGGCATCGCGATCGACCACCCGTGTCCGCGCTGCCTCGGCGACGCCACGATCAACGACGGTGTAGCCGGCCGGCACCTGTGACGGCGGCGACCACGTCAACGACCCGTGCGACGCCAACGGCGCGTTCCCGGGCGTCCCGATTTCCGGGAGCAGCAGCCTCGATTGCCCGCCGCTGTCGGCAGGCCTCCTCGCGACCTTGGGGATCGATCTCACCAACGCGACCGATCCGGTGACGAAGACCCTGACCACGAGCAGCCCCAATTGCACGGGCGCCGCGGGCAGCAAGTGTCTCTGCGACACGTGCAACGACGCCAACGCCGACGCGTGTGATGACAACGCCGATTGTCCCGATCCGCCGGGACCGATCGGTCCGATCTGCAGGGGACGGCGCTGTCTTTCCGGTGTCAACGCCGGCACCGCGTGCGCCGCCAACTCGGAATGTCCAGGTGGGACCTGCTCACGACCCGGCGAGCCGACCAAGCCGAACGGCTTGTGCGGATGACAGCATGACCGGCGTCTACTGCGACGACCCCGACGCGGACGGCGTGGGTGAGTGCCGGAGCGGTCCGACGGACCAGACCTGCTCCCTCGCCTCCGGCCATCCGCAACGCGGGTGCACGAACGACGCCAACTGCGGCGGCGCCCTCGGCAGCTGCGGAGTCCAACCCTCGCAAGTGCTTCCTGACCGGCGGCGGCAGTTTCCCACCGGCCGACTTTTACTTCGGCACCGACACGCTCATCGCGACCGGCATGGAAGACCCGCCGATGGGGGACGTGTCGAACCCGACGCTCGGCGCGGTCTTCTGCGTCGGTCCGACGGGGCCGCTGCCGTGAACAACGTGGCCGGTCTCCCCGGTCCGGCGCGCGTGACCATCAGGGGCAGGCGGCCGGTCATCCGTAGCTGACGCGACGCACCGGGTGGTCCCGCGACCGGCCCCGATCGCATTGCGAAGTCCCCGGCGTCTGTTCGACGCTCGGGGCTTCGTGTTACAGGCGGCGCATGCGCTCACGGCTTCGTCTTGCGATCAGTCGTCCTCGGTGTGTTCTTCACGCTCCAGGGCATCGGTGGCTCGTCGATCCGGCGCGCGCCGCCAGCTGGGCTCGGCATGCCGCTGCTCGACGGGCTCGCGCGCAGCACCCAGATCGGCGATCTCGCCGCGTTCTTCCTGGTCGCGGGCGCAACGATGCTGCTCGGAAGCCGGCCCGGCCGGGCGCGCTTGCTCGCCGTACCCGCCGCGCTCGTCGGCGGCGCCGCGGTGACGCGGACGCTCGCGTGGCTCCCTGCAGGCGCGCCGACTTCGCCGCGCTCTTCATCGCGGTGGAGGTCGTAGTGGGCGTGACGCTTGCTCACCGCAGCGCAACGTCTGACACCAGCAGCTGAGGGCAGGTTGCTGACGAAAAGGGGATCTGCCGCGTTGCTCCCTCCTTCGCACCGTGCCTCGGCGGTGCGGCGTAGCTCCGCTACGCCTCCGCGTTCAGTCGGTCGCGCCTTGCATCTCCCCTTGCGGGCAACCTGCCGGGGCTGCCTCGTGCGCATGGTGGCGCGTCGCTTCACTCCGCGCTTCAAATTCCTAGACCATTCGCAGATCAAGAATGAGATTGATGGGGCGGGAGCGCAGCGACCGCCCCGACCACGCGCACGAGGCAGCCCCGGCAGGTTGCTCAAAGGTCGAGATGCGAGGCGCGAGGGAGCGAACGCGGAGGCGTAGCGGAGCTACGCCGCACAAGGACGAAGCGACCGAGCAACGAAGCAGATCGGCCTTTTTCAGCAACCTGCGCTGTGGACTGGGGACACGGTTACCGTGATTGAGTTGCTGTCGGTCGCCTGCGGATAGGTGCTGGCGCGAAACGCCGTGATCGTCGCGACGCCGGGGCGACGGCGACGATCCGGCTCTTGTTGCCCGGCTCCGTTCGTCGCCTGGACGACGTCCGGGTCACTCGACACGTAGACGACGTCCTGGGTGAGATTGAAGCTGTCAGCGCCCGTCACCTCGCCGACCGTCGTCAGGAAGAGACGATGCGCCGGCCGTGAGCTCGAGGGTCTCCGGTGTGAGCGTGAGCGCGGCGAGCGCTTCGACTGCTCAGGGTCGCGTCGTCCCCAGGTGTCGGTCGAGGTGAAGACCAGAGACGGGTCGCGCACCGGATACCGACGGTGCCCGGCGCGAACGTGTCGACGCGGCTCCGATCGCCGACGACATTCGTGGCGACCGCGATCGCTGGTCCATCCGAGGTCAATCGACCTTCTGGTGTGTAGTTGCGGGTGATCCCGCCGGCGAACGTCCCGACGGCCGCGAAGCGCGTCGTGGCACCGACCGCAACCCGTCGGGTCGTCGGCGACAACACGAGCCGCACGAGAGAATCGACGGGGAGGACCAGTCACGACGGTAGTCGTCGCCGCTCGCGGTGCTGGTGACGCCGGTGTCGAGATCGCAGGCGGAGATCGTGGCCGTGCCGGATCCGACGGCGACGATCCGGCTCCGATTGCCGAAGTCGTTGGGCGCGACCACGACGGTCGGATCGCTCGACGTACACCACTTTGCTGCGTGACCGATTCGGTGCCGCCCCGCGCGTGATGCGCGACCGTCGTCAGAGTCCGCGCCTGTCCGACCTCGAGCGTCGTCGTCGGCGGGGTGAGCACGAGACGAACGATGTCGCCGAACACGTGCAGAATGGCGCTCCGTCCGCCGGGGTCGTCGGACGTGACCCCGCTCGTGCCGTCGACCGCGGAGACGACGACGGTGCCGGGGCGGAGATCCGTAGGCGCAGCCGTCGAAGAACCCGCACGACCGTGGGATCGCTCGCGACGAATCGCGCGGTGTCGATCCAAGTGCGTAGCGACCGCCGTCGAAGTAGCCGTGCGCGAAGTAGTGCGCCGCCCGCCGATCACGATGCTTGCGCTCCTCGAGCGCGGACGGATCGTTCCGCGAGTCCCCGACCTCGAGTCCGGTCGAGGTGGTCGTAGATCGGTGACGGTCGCGGCCGCGGTGTTCACTCCGCTGGCGGGATCCGTCGCGACGACCTGCGTCTCTCCGCCGGCGATGACCCCGAGCTGCTGCCGATCGTTCACGAGGCCGCCGAGGTTCACGACGCCGGGCGGGTTGGTCGACCAGGTCACGCGGTCACTGACGATCCGTCCCGCCTCGCCCCCTGGCGGGATCGCGAAGATGCCGAAGGCCTTCAGCAACAGCGAGTCGCCGCCGACGCCTTTGCGGTAGTCGAGATTCGGCCGGCGTGACCGCGAGGCTCACGACGTCGCCTAACACCGACACCGTCCCGCAACACTGCGAGCGAATCCCGCTCAGCGGGTCGACCGCGGTGACGACGGCGGGCCCGGACTGCACGCCCTCGACGCGACTGCGGTCACCCGGGCGCGTTCGCCGCCACCACGACGCCGGGGTCGCTCGATTCGTAGGAGGCGATCTGCGTGAGATTGGAGGTGAAGCCACCGTCGAAGATGCCAGATCACCTGGAGGCTCGCGTGCTCTCCCGGAAAAATCGGCGGGGGGCCTCGACCGATGACCGACCGGAGGGCGCCGACCGTGACGAGTGGTGGCGTCCATAGAGGCTCGAGAGCGCATCGCGGACGATGACGCTCGTCCGGCCCGATGCCCACGCCGTCGACCCCTGCTGCGGTTCCCCGAGGCGTTCGACGTGCTCGCGACCGACTCGTCCAACACCTCGTAGTGGACGCGCTGGGTCACGTTACGGACCCGCTCGCCGACGAGGGTCGCGGTCACGGTGAGTGTCTCCGATTGACCGGGACGGAGGCCGAGCTGCTTCGGGCTCACCGTGAGCTTGAAGATCGGCCATTCGGCCGTGAGACCGCGCCAGCGGTGAGACGACATTCGTTCCCGCGTCAGCGCGCCGTCAGAGTCGGTGCTGCCGATCCCGACGCCGATGAAACACTTCTTGCCGTCCTGGGACCACGCCGGCACGGCGACCGTTGCCGTCGACCACGCGCCGAGAGCGGTGGCCGTCACGTCGACGGGGGTACCGTCAGGGAGCTCGAGGATGGCCGCGAAACGGGCGCGGTCGCGCACTGTAGCACGCGGTCGTCAGGCGGGCTCTACGCGGACGCTCGGCGGTCCGCGGGCGTCTTCACGGGGGTGACGGTCGGTACCGGGGTCGGCGGCGGCGTGATCGTCGGGAACGGCGTCGGCGTCGGCACGGCGACGTCGAGTCGCGCCGCAGGGACGCAGAGCATGCGAGAGCCGGCGAGCTTCAGCACCTCGTTGCCGAAGGTGTTCCGGGTCGAGAGCAGGTCGCTCGCCGGCGCTGCCGTCGTCGCGCGCAGAGCCGGGCATCGAAGCACACGAGATCGACGGGGTGCTTCGGCGCGCTCGGATCGTCGCCGCGGACGCTCGCCGGCACGCAGAGACGCACCGGCTTCCGGATCTCGACCATGCGGCTCGCGTCGGCGGTGCGCACCGCGCACGCGGAGCGCCGTCCGGCAGAGCGCCGCACCGCGCTCAGGCTTCACCTGGTAGCACGCGAAGTGGTCGCGTTCGGGCCCGCTCCCCCGACGCTACCGGTCGGCGAGCGTCGGCACGTCAAGCGCCTCGACGCTTCCGACCCGCAGCTGGACGAGACCGAGGACATGCTCTCGACCGTCTCGGTCACGACCGGAAACGGCGGCGGCGCGGGCTTCCGGCGCGTCCGGCGCGCCTCGTAGACCTCGAGCCCGTGCAAGGGGATCGGTGAGGTCCTCGTCGTCGATCCGCACCGGGTGACAGAACGCCTCCGGCTTCTTGAGATCGAGGGTGTGGCGCTCACTCGGGAGCGGCCGGGTGAAGCGATCGATGACCGTCACCCCGACCCGCGAGTGGAAGGTCGGGAACGGCGGACATCCCGTGGAGCTCGCGCCGAGCGCGCCTCGGCGCAGAGAAATGCGTCCCCGGCACCACGCGGGCGGAGGCGCTCGGCGACACGAGCGCAGAGCGCGGCCGTGACCGCGAAGCGCGATCGCCGTGGTGATCAGGGGCGTGGCATCGGTCACATGAAGCAAGGAACTTGCCGGGCGCTCAGGCACGCCCGAGCCGCGGCGATCCTCGCAGCATTGCGGGTGCCGCATAGAGCGCCATGCCGGCCGTCAGAAGCGGAAGATCGCCTGCATCTTGGCGAGCAGGCGCCGCGATCGACTCTCGGTGCTCTCCGTGACCGTGCTCTGCTCGCGGCGCTCGCGGAGCTCGCTCTGACGCGTCGCGAGGACACGGCTGACTGCCGCCGCCACGCTCGGGCGAGTCTTGAAGAGCGCCTCGAAGCCCGAGTGCTCGACGACCAGGAGCTCGGCGTCTCCCTTGGCCCGCACCGTCGCCGAGCGCGGCTCGCCGGTGAGGAGCGCCATCTCGCCGAAGAAGGCCGGCGCCGTGAGATCGGCGACGTGCGTCTCCCTGCCCGCTCGCGGATCGCGCCACGACCTCGACCGCGCCGCGGCGGAGCACGAAGAACGCGTCGCCCGGATCGCCTTCGCGACAGATGATCTCGCCGCTCCCGAACACGGCCTCCTGGAGGTCCGAGCGCAGCATGTCGAGCTCGCTGTCGTCGAGGTCGGCGAGGAAGTCCGACTTGCCGGAGCGCCGTGCGGCGTTGCTGCTCGAACGCGTCGGCGTCGGCCGAGGCGTCGATCGCGTGGTGCACGTAGACGTCGCGAGATCGGAAACGGGATCTCGATCTCGTGCGCGCCGGAAGGCGTACCAGAGGCTCGTGAGCGATCGCGTCGCGCACGCGCTCCTGGCGGCCGTAGTCGCGCATCCAGAAGTGGATGCGGTACCTGATCGCGAAGTCGCCGTAGTCCTCGACCTCGACGACCGGCGGCGGCATGGCGACGACGTCCGGGCACCTCGCGCAGCACCTCGAGGATGACCCGCTTGGTCACGTTCGGCGGCGTCTTGTACGAGGCCCCGATGAAGATCTCGTCACCGACGGCGTCGCCGCGATAGTTGGTGACGACCGCGCGCGCGAGGAGCCCGTTCGGGACGTCGAGGATCTCGAGGTTGCGGGTGATGAGCGAGGTCGAGCGCCAGCCGATGCCCTGCACGCGTCCGAGGGTGCGAGTCGAAGCGGATCCAGTCACCGGGCTCGAAGGGCTTCTGGAGCTGGAGCGAGAGCCCGCTGAAGATGTTGCCGAGCGTCTCCTGGAGGGCGAGACCGATCACCGGCGGTGACGATCGCCGAGGTCGTGAGGAGCGCCGACGACGTCGACGTCGACCGAGCGGCAGGACGGAGAGGACGACGACGGTGTAGACGATCAGCGTCGCCAGGTCGCGGAAGATCGTCGAGAAGTGCGCCTGCTGCCGGCGCATGACGAGCTCGCGTCATGACGGCGAAGCCCACGCACGACAGCGAAGCGACAACGCCGCGAGCGCCAGCACGCAAGCGATCCCGGCCGGCCGCGCCGAAAGCCACGGCAGCACGGTTTCGACCAGCGATGCGACCACGATGACACCACAGAGCTCCGCCGAAGCGGCGCGGCGTCGGAAGGTCGCTGCCAAGACCACCAAATCGCCACGACGACCGCAGCCAGCAGAAGGGAAAATCCGCTGATCACCAGCGGGACGTTGAGAGCTCGCGGCATCCATGGGTGTTGAGCGGGGACACGACCCTATGCAGAACCCTCGCCGCACCTGTCAAATGTCACGGGGCGCATGCTGTAGTCGATGCCCCAATGGCGGACGCACCGATCACCGTCATCTTCGCGGACATCAGCGGCAGCACCATGCTCTGCGCGGTGCGCGGTGACGAAACCGCGTACAAGCTTGGTGTCCACTGTGCCTCAACACGCTCGAGACGCGAGGTCCTGCGCTTCGGCTGGCCGCGTCATCAAGCGCGTCGGCGACGCCATCCTCGCCGTCTTCGACAGCCGCCGAGCCGGCGGTGCACGTCGGCCCACGGCATGCAGATCGGCGCTCGAGGCGCCCGGCAGCGAGGTCCACGCCGAAGGCGTCCGCGTGCGCGTCGGCATCGCCGACCGGCACGGCGGTGCTCGACGCCGGGCGACATCTACGGCGACGTCGTGAACGTCGCGGCCCGGCTCACCTCGCTCGCGGGCGCCGACGAGGTCGTTCATGGCCGGCGAGACCTACGAGAGCTGCCGCGCGCCGATGCGCGATCCCGTGCGCGTCATCGACCAGCTGGCGCTCCGCGGCCGGCCCGACTGGGTGCTCGTCTATCAGTACCTCTGGAAGCAGGAGGGCGCGACCGTCAGCACCAACGTCCGCCCGCGCGGCTACACGGCTGCGCTCGAGGTCATCCTATAACGGCGAGAAGTACGCGCCTCAGGCCGTCGCGTCCGAAGCTCACGGTCGACGCGATCCCGACAACGACATCAGCATCGAGCGAGACCGTGCGTCTCGCGGCGCCGATTTCGAGGTCGTGCTGCGCGGCGACAAGTTCCTGCTCGTCGACCGCAGCACCGAACGGCACGTGGGTGCTGACCGACGGCGGCGACACCTTCCGCGTCACCCGCGAGGAATCACCCTCGCCGGCAGCGGTCGGATCCTTCCCGGGCCGCCAAAATCTCGAGCCCCTCGCGCTATAGGGTCGGGCCACAAACCGCCTGAATTCGGCCTTCGACCCGGAGGCTCGTCCAAACCTCGCGTTGCGCACACCTGCCTCATTATGGAACATTGGTGGCGGATGCAGGTCGTGGGTGACGTGCTGTCGGATCGCGGCCTCCGGCGCGAGCTCAACGAGGACGCGTACGCGATACGCGCCCGAGCTCGACCTCTTCCTCGTGGCCGACGGCATGGGTGGGCATGCCGCGGGCGAGGTCGCGAGCCGCACCGCCGCCGACACCGATCACGGCGAAGCTGCAGGAGCTGCTCGCCGACGACGATCTCGACGCCGTTCCGCGACGCCGAACGGCAAGCCCCTGCGTCGGCGCCCGCCGTCTCGTGATCGCGGTCGAGTGCGCCGAACGACGCCATCTTCGAGAACGCGGCCGCGAACCCGAGCCAGCGCGGCATGGGCACGACCGTCGCCGCCCTCGCACTTCGCCGACGGCTTCGCCGAACCTCTGCCACGTCGGCGACAGCCGGATCTATCGGCATCCGAAACGGCGGCATCGAGCGGCTGACCGAGGTACGCGCGATCGCCGCCAACGTGCTGAGCCGTCGCGCCTCGGCGCGCAGCCGATGGTCGAGAAGCGAGCTGGCGGGTCGAGCCGGTCCGTCCGGTGAATGTTTTCTGCCTCTGCACCGACGGGGTCCACGGCCAGGTGAAAGACGCCGAGATGCTCGAGATCGTCGAGCGCAACGGCGACGATTTCCGCGCGGCGTGCGCAGGAGCTGATCGCCCTCGCCAACGAGCGCGGCGGCCGCGACAACTCCGACCGCCCTCGTCGTCACGGCGTCCGCTGGGCCCTCGATCACGGCACGGTCCCGCCAGGGGTACTCTCTTTCACGGCAGCGGCGGTTTCGCGGGGTCGCAGGTCATTTCTCCGCTCAGGGGCGTCCGGCTCCCAGCGCGTAAAGCCCGCCGCAGCGTATCCGGCCTGCGCACGACGCGAGGCGCTCTCGCTCCAAAACGACCCGCGACCCCACGGAGCACCGCAACGTGTAGAAGCTCACGCGCGCCGGGCAACTTCTCGTCGCACCACGGACGCGTGCGATGCGGCCGTTGCACGCCGGGCAGGTGGTGGTCGCTTCGGGCGGGGGGCAGCTCGCCTGAACGCGCCACCTCGGAATGCCTCTGTCGGGCTCTACGCGCCGGTGCAACGCCCCCGAGCGGAGAGCGACCCACCACCCGCCAGCCCGCTGCGCGACCGCCTCGAACGACGGCCGACGACGTTACATCGATGGGATGCGTGCGCCGCCAGGGACCTCTTTGCCGAAGATCGCTTCGATGGTGATTTCTTTGCGGCGCCCGTCGCGCAGCACGTGGTCCTTGCTGGTGTCGTGGTAGAGGTGGCGGAGCGTGCAGCTCGTGCCGGCCGACTGCGTGCTCGCCGTCGATGTGACAACGCTTGGCAGACGTCCTTCGGCGGCAGGTTCACCGCCGCCGTTTCCGCGCTCTCGCCTGACGTCCAGGATGGCGGTGCTCGCACTTCAGGAGATCGTGCGTACCGGTGCGAACTCGCCGCGCCCGAGCCAACGCGTCAGGATCCTGGTCAGCTTGATCGTCGGCAGATCGCCGGCGGCGCGCGTGCCGTCCTGGTCGTGACAGAGGAAGCGGTACTTGTTGCCGTCGAGCAGCGACGAGGCGCCGCCGCCATCGTCGCGATCGAGCGGCTGGTACGAGCCTGGCCTCGGCCTTGCGCGAGGCGCGCTCTTCGGGTTGTTCGGGTCGATGAAGCGCGGCGAGCGAGCACCCGAGGCGTCGAGCGGATCGCGGCGGACGCGGCCGGGAAGACCGGGATCGGTCAGGCCGAAGATGCCGTCGGGGTTGTTCACCGCGGCGAAGAGCGGCTTCCTTCAGGTCCTCCCGCACGACGTCGGGCGTCTCGTGACACGACCTCGACGGAGGAATCAGGACCGAGGCCGGACTGCGCGTGACACTTCTTGCAGTGCTGCTCGAAGACGATCGGCAGCATCAGCGCCGCCGTCGCCAGCCCGGGCACGTGACAGCTCGTGCAGCCGAGCTTGTCGTCGGCGCCGATCTTCGTCGGTCGTCAAATGCAGCTTGTGGTCGAAGCGGATCGCCGCCTCGTCACGCCGTCCGGGACGGAGCGGGCTCAGCTCGGGATGGTCGGCGAACGTCCGAATCGAGCGCTGGATCGCCGGCTCGGGGTCGCGTCGACGCGAGCTCGCCGTGACAATCGACGCAGCTCGCGTTGGCGACCGCCAGGAAGACGCCGGTCGCGCGGTGCTC
>ERZ1370068.9181-contig-7978_pt1 | contig 112662 bp, 109 predicted proteins | sample MGYA00561227_ERZ1370068 | MGnify/ENA primary metagenome ERZ1370068 (study PRJEB38410, sample SAMEA6850437) | metagenome | study: Metagenomic assessment of the ecological functions of the soil: analysis of the soil microbiota associated with the...
GCTTACGTATTGCTTCCCAGCGCGCGTACACGCCGGTCGCCGTCGTGATGTCGCCACCCGCAAGCTGCTCCGGTGCCGCGTAGCCGGGGTCACCCCTAGCTCCCGCCCCTCGCGGGTGACGGTGGTCGGCGCCGTGATCGCGTCTGGCGTCAGCAGCTGGGCAGATCACCGAAGTCGAGGGAGCTTCTCACGGCGCTCTCGTTGGTCGACGAGCACGCCTCGAAGGCTTGAGGTCACGGTGGACGATCGGGCTGACGCGGGCGTGCGAGACGGCGGAAGCCAACACGTCCAGGAAGAGCCGCACGCGCGGCGATGCCGGAGCTTCGAGGCGGCGGTCGCAGTGTCCGTCGAGGTACTTCACCGTCGACGTGCTCGAGCACGAGGTACGGCTAGCCCCGCTAGCGACGCCGGCGTCGTGATGAGGTGCGCGATGCAGGGATGGCGAAGGCGCGCGCAGACGCTGCCCTCGCGCCGGAAGCGCGCTGCTCGGCCTCGAGCCCGATGAGGCTCTACGCGTTCAGCAGGCTTCGCCACCGCCGCCAGGCTCCTCGTACCGTCCGTCCGATCGCTCGGCCAGCCAGACGCTGCCCATGCCTCCTGGCCGATAATCTGCTCGCGCAGCGCGTGGTAGGCTCCGGAGCGCCTGGCCGGACCAGCGTGGCCCGCGGCGTGGGCGGGCGCCCGGTGAACTCCTTCCTCCGCGCTTCGATCCGTATCCGGCAAGCAGCGCCTCGACGCCGGCGGCGCAGGGTGTGATCCCGGCTGCGCAGGCCTTCCAGCCAGACCGGGCGTGCGGTGTCCGGCATCTCCAGCGCTTCGTCGATATACGCGGACCTCAGCACCGCCCAACGCGCGCGCGGTCGAGGCCACGGATCATCAAAGAGTGCTCCGGACGGGGCCTGGCGCGACCGATCCCCGCCCAGAAGAGATCGCAAGCTGCGTGACGAATCGCGACACCGACGCGGGGTTCGCCCCCTCAGATCAGGCCCCGTGGAGCAGGATCCGCGCCTTTGTCCCAGTGCCTCTGCACGGTTCGCTCGGATCGCTGTCCCGCATGGCCGCGATCTCGCCGAAGCTGAACTCCGCAGAAGAACCTTGAGGTCCACGATCTGCGCCAGCGCCTGATCCAGCCCGCCAGCCGGTCGAGAGCGCCTCGCCGATGCGCGCCAGATGTTCGCCTTCTTCCGGGCTTCCAGCCGGCGGTTCATCGGTCAGGAGACGATCTCGAAGTGTCCGCCACGCTTGAGCGCCTTTGCGGCCTCGACAGTAACGATGAGCAGGCCCCGCATCACCCGCGACGCGTAGCCCATGAAGCGCGCGCGGTCCGGGAACTGAGACCGCCGCGGCCGCTCGCGTCGAGGTAGGCCTCTGTGCAGCAGGGTGGTCGTGCCCAGGGTGAGCGAGCCGGAGCCCGCGCCAGCTGCCGGCTGGCGAGTCCCGTGGAGCTCGGCATCGCAGCGCGGCGAACAGCGCGTCAGCGGCGGCGCCGTCCCGCTTCCAGCGGATGACGACGAGGCGGGAGAGCCCTTCTTCCAAGCGAAACCCGAGGCCGAAACCGAATGTGAGGTCGGAGTCCCAGCATCGGCTCCGCGCGCCACCGGCTGGCCAGGAATCCACGGAAATGCGGCCGTGGCCCCGCCAGCCGGCTAGAGTGAACAGATCTCACAGCGCCACCCCCGTAGAAGGCTGCGGCGAGATGTGGCTCGAGCCCGCGACGCGGTTCATGTCGACGCGCACGTAGTAGTAGACGCTGCTCAGGTCGAAGTCGTGCTGGAACCTCAACGTGCTCAGGCTGGTGGCGACGGTCGCGTTCGAGCGGGTTGGAGCTCAGCTGGGCGCCCGGCACCGCCCCCAGGAACGCGCCGTTGTACTTCGGAGAGCCGGAGGAGCGCTGGCCTCGTCACGCTCAACCTCGTTGCCCGCTCCGTCCGAATCGGTGTAGGTCAAGCGGAACGTGTGGGCCAGTGGGGACACCAGGGAGCCGTGACGAAAGCGCCGCCAAGAAGTAGACGATGGGGCTGGGATTGACCGGGCAATAGAGCGTGACCGGGCCTCCGCTGGCCCCCCGCCTTATAGTTCACGGATCCGGCGGTGATGAAGTAGCGATTGACTGATTGCGGGGTCGCCGGGCGTACACCCCGCCCCGTTCGAGGCCCAGTGAAGTCGGCCCGCGCCTCCGACGACGTGAATAGAGGCAAGCACGCCCAGCGTGACCGCCAAAGCTTCGTCCAGCTCATCATGACCCTCCGTCGCGGGTGACATGGCCCGGCTGATGGAGAGATCGAAATCGCTGGAATTTAGCGACAGCGGCTCTGGTGGCGGGCCGCGTTCGCCGTGGGCTCAGCCCCGGTCCGCGGCCGCGACTCATCGCGGCCGCTTCGGCCCGCGCGTCCTCGATCGTGGTGATGGCGCCGTCGAGCTGCCGCTCGTAGACGGCGCGCACGATGCGTCCCAACCTCTGGGACCCGGCGGAAGCGCCGAGCGCGAGGACGTCGTGCGGCCCTGCCGGAGCGGGCGCCGGTGGCTGGCTGCGCTCGACCGCGAAGCGCGCGCACTCCTGCCTGCGTGAACCAATTCCATCGCAACCGGCTGCCGAAGCTGGCCCGCCGGCGGCCCTGGCAGTCCGCGCGCGCGACGCGTACAGATCGGTCGAAATGGGCCGTCGCACTTGCAGCGCCAGAGTCGGCGGATGGCGCCGTCCGGACACGGACGGTCGCGCCTCGTCGTAGAGCTGGCCCGGCTTCAGTGTGGCTGCCGACGAGCGCCAGCACCTGCTCGCGCAGGTCGAAGCCCAGGAGCGAATGGACGTTCCAGCGGTCGAGCAGGCCCGCGGTCGGCGGCACGCCTCGCGTCCTCGTGCCCACGCGAGCGGATGCGTCCTGTCCCGTGCGTGCTTCGTGGTGGCCGGCTTCGCCCAGGTCGTGGCAGAGCGTGCCTTCCAGCAGCACCGCCAGCGCGCGCGGGCGGTCGAGACCTTCGACGAGCCCCGCTGCCTCGTCCACCGCCTGCAGCGTATGGGTCCACACGTCGCCCTCGGGGCGCCACTCGGGGTCCTGCGGCGTGTCGGGCAGCGGCATCAGCTCCGGCGCGACCGCGGCTTCAGCTGGCCACCTCCACTCGCGCATCAGCGCCAGCCCGATCGAGGGACGGCGTGCCTCAGCAGCAGCTCGATCTCGCCGAAGACGCGCTCGGCCGGCAGCTCGCGCAAGCGGCATCGATGCGCACAGCGCCGCGGTCGCGGGGTCGACCGAGAGCACGAACCGCGCGGCCAGCTGGACCGCGCGCAGCGCGCGCAGCGGGTCCTCGCCGAACGTCAGGCCGGATCGACCGCCTCGCAGGAGTCCGCGCTCCAGGTCCGCGCGCGCCTCGCCGCGTGCGGATCCAACGATCGCGCCCGAGAACGGCTCGAGCAGGATCGCGTTCATGCGTGAAGTCGCGGCGGCGCGGCGCTCCGCCACTGCGCAGGTCGGGATCGCCTCGCGACCGCGATCCTCCGCGATGGCCCGACCGACCTTTGGAGTCCCCGGGCGGCAGCGCGACGTCCACGGCTCCGGGAACGCCCTCGATGCCGGTCAGCTTTGAAGACGGTGAACGCCTCCCCACCGCGTCTACGGTGCCGGCCTGGTCTCAGGACGGCGCGCAGCCGATCGGCCGGAAGCCGGAAGACTCGGACGCGAGTCGTGGGACCGGCCGGCCCAGCAGCCCGTCCCGGCACGGCGCCGCCAGACGAGGTACGGCTGGCTGGCCGTCATGTCGCGCAGGCAGCTCCATCGGGGCCGCAAGAGACCCGGAGGGCAGCTCCACCCGGCGATGGTAGCGCGCGCCCTGGTCCGCTTCTGCTCGGTCCCGAATCAGCGTGGAAATCCGGTGACCGCTGTCACGGCTCCCAGTTCGACCAGGCTGCGTTCTTCCAGTTGGAGCGCGGCGGCCCCTCAGCGGCAGCGAGATCCGATCGAGGAGACCGTCGGAAAGGGAGCCCGCCATGCGCACGCTCAGCTTGAACCCTATTCTCCTGGCGCTGGCCGCGCCGATCGTCGCCGCTGAGAACGGCTCCGACCCCGGCTCGACCTTGCGCCCGCGCATGGCCTTTCTTCGCCCACCGTCGTCTACGTGCGACGGCGGAGCCGGCGGGCGGCCAGGAGGTCGAGGAGTCTTTACTCGCCCCGAGCTGGAGTGGGGACTGGATGACGGAGCGCGCAGCCAGCGTGGCCTGACTGCCTGCTGTTCCATTGTGTCCGGAGTTCGAGCGCTTCAGCGCCGACCACCGCCCACCGCGGTGCGGGGAACTACAACGTCAAGATCACGATGAGCGGGCCGGCCGCAGCGCCGGGCGTGCCACGCCGTCGCGTCCAGGTGCGTCCTCCAGGGCTCGGCGACTTTCATGAGTGACGGCGTCCAGCATCGCGTCGAGCGTGCGCGCTCGGCCGCCTCGTCGAGCAGGCGGGTCAGCGGCTCGGTCTGAAGCGAAGGCCGCGCGCAGCGCCTGAGGCGAGGGCCGTCCGCCGCGGTCAGGGACGGGCGGACGCCCGCCGGCGCGCACAGGCCACGTGCGAGGCGGCCAGCCGGGAGAGATGCGGGCCGCTGGCGGTTACGTCGAAGGGCAGGATCTCCACGAGGCGCGCCAGCACACCAGTGCGCCTGGCGGGGCCGGGCGCCAGCTCCCGCGAGCCTCGACCTTGCAGCCAGTCCTCGAGCGTGGCCAGCCGGCTCGATGAACGCTGGCGGAGCCGGCGGCGGGGCGCCCTCCCGGGTCCGCCTGCCGCGCCGGAAGGTGGCCGCCGGCCCGCGAGCGCGGCCTGCCACGCGAGGAGGGCCTTCACCGAACGGCGCGGCCGGGTCCACCGCGGCCTGTGGGCGCGCATCAGCAGGCCGACGTTGTCCGGGGAGCCTCCAGGCTCGGCCAGGCCGAGGTTCGCCCCGCGGGCCTCGGGGCCTCCTGACCGCGCGCCGGAGGGCCGGGTCGTCGAAGGCGTCCCCGCGCGCCTCGCGCAGGCGCCGTTCCCGAGCGCGGTGCTGGGCGCCAGCCGGATCAGCCTTCGTCCGCCATGTCCTATTCTCGGGGGCCCCGGGGGCCCGGGCATCTTATGCCTCCCGTTACAATGTTCTAAGGCACAGATGGCGGAGACGAATCCATGAAGCGTGGCTTAAGGATGGCGACGGCCCTGATGCTGGCCTGGGCGGGAGCGGGGCTACCGCGAAATAGTGGAGCGAGGCCAAGGGCAAGCGGCCCAAGCTGGACCTGCGCGCCACGCCGCGGATGGCGTTCTCCCGGTGAACATCTTCTTCACGGCCGAGTTCATGGGGGCGACGACCTCGAGTTCCACTGCCCCGAGATCGAGTGGGACCGGGGACGACGGCGGCAAGAGCGTGCAGGAGTCCGACTGCCAGCCCTTCGCGCCCGGCACCAAGATCGAGCGCTTCACGGGCCGACCACGAGTAAATCGCAAGGCCGGCGTCTACAACATCAAGGCGACGTTCCGCCGACCGTAATCCATCAGTCTGCGCAGGCCACGGTGCGCGTCACGGTGCGAGCGGCCTCGGCGATCCCACGATCGAAAGAATAACTAAGAACCTCAGAGCGCGCGAGGTAGCCAGGAAGCCAGCGGGCGCTCCTGCGCCTGCTGGCAACTGCGCGAGCGGTCAGCGCGAAGGCCAGACAGCGGCGAGGTTCTATCCCTGGCCTCCTTCGCTTCAACGCATTGTTCGCCCGCGTCCCTCAGTCGGCACACCCGATTCGAAGCCACCAGGCGCCGCCAGCCTCCAGCCTCGGCTGGCCGATACCGGCAAAGCAGGGGCATTCCTCGAACGACGAGAACTCAGTGGAGGCCACGCTGGGTGCTGCTGAGCTCAACGCATGCCTGAACAGTGCTGACCGACAGCTCTGGCACCTGACCGTCCGAATCATCCAAGCGAAGGCTCCGAGGTTTCGCCACGCTCGCTGCGCCAAGCACCAGCAACATGAAGGCTTCTGTCGGATTGCGGCGCCGGAACCAGCCGCCGAGGGGGCAGCCGTAGATGGTCGCCTGGCGCCGCTCTGACGCCCAACCAGCCCAGCCATAGTTCCCAGGCGTTTGCCGCGTGTTCCGAAGGAACGGCGAGATATCATCGGACCACCCTCGCCTCAAACCGGCTCAGCCTGGCTCAGCACCGAGACAGAGAGACCGAAGCCTGACTGCTGGCCTGCTGCAAAGCCCGCGGCTTCCAGGGTCGCGGGTTTTGCCAGCTTCACAAGCCCGTCTGCTGGACCGCACTCCACCTCACTAGTCCTCGCCGTCCTCCCAGTCGCGGAGTGCAAGCAGGTGTCATCCCGATCCCGGGACAGCGCTGCGGCAGCGACCGGCGACACAGCACCACATGGTGAGGCCTCCAAGGACCCATCTGAGAACAGCGCGCAGTTCGTCTTTCAGGGAGCCAGAACTCCCCCACTTGCAGCGAAGGTTCCCTTCTTCTGGAAAGAAAGTGAATCCGAAGACGTCGCCACCCTCGTCATTCAGGCCGCCGTAGATGAAACTCTCCTGAAGCAGGTCGTCTGGACTCACGATTGTTGTCTTCCTCGCTGCCCGCTTCGACGGCCTCCAGACACTCGAGGTCAAGAACGCAGTCAAAAGTGGCTCGGGAAGATGAGCCGCTGCTCGGCTTTCGGCTTGCGCGGTTCGGTGCCCCAATTCCGTGGGCCTCATGCGCTGTGACGTTCTTGGCTCGGTCCAACACTGGCGCCATGGCGGAACCTGCCGACAAGATAAGCACTGCCGCGGCGCGGCCCATCTGCGCCTCAACGCCTGGCGTGAGTGAACGCGAAGCGCCAGGCGGGTGAGCATCTGCACGATTCGAACGAGCAGACCGCGGTCGTGGCGGTGATCCGTCGCGGCGATCAGGCCACGCGCCAGCAGGAGATCGAGGGCAAGCGGCACGCTCGGTGGCGCTGCCCTCGGCGCGGCGAGAAATGGGCCTGCGTCCGGACCGCTGGTGCGGCCGACGCCCTCGGCGATGTTGAGGACGACCGACACGCTCGCGCGATCGAGCTGGCTGCGGAGCGAGTCGATCCGCCGATTGCGGCACAGGCCGGCCGAGAGGACCTGGAACTGGACCGCGACCCGAGTAGCAGTCGAGCCGTTCGCAGTCGAGGTGCGCGGACGGTGGGGCGACGGCGTCGGGTCCGGGAGCCGGGATCGATCGTGCCATTCGAGCCTCCGTAGCGGAGGCGGTGTCTTCGCCGCCTCTCGCAACAGGGGAGGCGGCAGGCGCCGACCTGCGGAGGCTCGGGCCAGTGATCCGGCGCCTGCACCCGGCGTGCCTGCGCCGGAGGACCAAGGAGGCGCAGGCGCGACGGAGTGCGATGACCCCGTGCACGTCCGTCGCGATTCAGCCCGACGTGTTCGTGCACGGTGCTCGTGCACGTCCGTCACCGTCCCGTTCGAGCCTGCAGGTCGTACGCGTCCGTCGCGATTCAGCCCGACGATGTTCGTGCACGTGCAGTCCGTCACCGTTGGAGCCGCAGGCCAGTGCACGTCCGTCACCGTCCAGGCCCCTGCGTCGAGCCCGTCGGCCGGGCCTATCCGCCACGAGGACATGCTCTCGAGGAATTCCTTGTTCGTGCGGTCGTCTTGACTGAGCCGCTCCAGCAGCAGCTCCATGGCCTCGACCGGCGACAGCGCCGAGAGCACCTTGCGCAGGATCCAGACGCGGTTCAGCTCTTCCTTGGGCACCAGCAGCTCTTCCTTGCAGGTGCCGCTGCGGTTGATGTCGATGGACGGGAAGATGCGCTTGTCGGTCAGCTTGCGGTCGAGCACGATCTCGGCGTTGCCGGTGCCCTTGAACTCCTCGAAGATCACGTCGTCCATGCGCGAGCCGGTCTCGACCAGCGCCGATGGCGATGATCGTCAGCGAGCCGCCCTCCTCGATGTTGCGCGCGGCGCCGAAGAACCGCTTGGGCCGCTGCAGCGCGTTGCAGTCCACGCCGCCCGACAGCACCTTGCCCGAGGGCGGCACGATCGTGTTGTAGGCGCGGGCCAGGCGCGTGATGGAGTCGAGCAGGATCACCACGTCGCTTCTTGTGCTCGACCAGCCGCTTGGCCTTCTCCGATCACCATCTCGGCCACCTGCACGTGGCGGTCGGCCGGCTCGTCGAACGTCGACGGAGATCACCTCGCCGTGCACCGAGCGCTGCATGTCGGTGACCTCCTCGGGCCGCTCGTCGATGAGCAGCACGATCAGCGATCACCTCGGGGTGGTTGGTGGTGATGGCGTTGGCGATGGCCTGCAGCAGCATGGTCTTGCCGGTGCGCGGCGCGGCCACGATCAGGGCGCGCTGGCCCTTGCCGAGCGGCGTCCATCAGGTCCATGCACGCGGGTCGACAGGATGCTCCGGCGACCGTCTCCAGCCGGATGCGCTCCTGCGGGTAGAGCGGCGTCAGGTTGTCGAAGAAGATCTTCTCCTTCGAGCGGTCCGGCGGCTCGAAGTTGACCGCGTCCACCTTGATGAGCGCGAGTACCGCTCGTCCTCCTTGGGCGGGCGGATCTGGCCGCTGATGGTGTCGCCCGTGCGCAGGTCGAACTTGCGGATCTGCGAGGGCGAGACGTAGATGTCGTCCGGCCCCGGCAGGTAGCAGTACTCGGGCGCGCGCAGGAAGCCGAAGCCGTCGGGCAGGATCTCCAGCACGCCCTCGGAGAAGATCAGCCCTTCCTTCTCCGCCTGCGCGCGCAGGATCTGGAAGACCAGCTCCTGCTTCTTCATGGCGGCCGCGCCGGGGATCTCCAGGCTCTTGGCCACCTGGGCCAGCTTGGTGATCCCCATCTCCTTGAGCGCGGCCAGGTCCAGGCGATTGCCCTCCGCGGGGGCACCACGGCGGCGGGTTGCGGGCTCCGACGGCGCGCTGGGGGCCGCCTGGGGTTCGCTCTCGGCGGCGGGTGCGGCTTCGGCGGAGGGCGGGACCGGCTCCGGCTCGGCGGGCTCCGGCTCGGCGGTGGCGACCGCGGGCTCCGCCCGCTCGTCGCCGTTGTCGCGCGGCGACTTGCCGCGGGCCACCATCCCCGCGCGGCCGTCCGCGACGCGAAGACGCGCCCGCTTTGGTGCTGGAAGAGGGTTCTTCGTCGGCCATGTCGCTACTCGATGGAGAGGAAAGGAGAAAGGGGACGGCGGGACCCGACCGGGTACGAACACGTTAGAGGAATCGGCCGGCCCGTGTCAACCCCTCCGGGCCTATCGATGGGCGCGCAGCGCCTCGAAACAGGCCCAGGCCGCGCCCGTGACGGCCAGCGAGAGGCCGGCGTGTGCGAAGTACGTGTAGCGGAGGAAGAGGCGGTCGGCCAGGATCACGAACGGCGCCATGCCGAGCACGAACCACGCGAGCCCGAGCGCGACCGCCCTGGACGCGGCGCCTTCGCCCGGGCCGTGAGCACGGTACCGGACCGCCAGCGCCGCGGCCACGGCGACCAGGGTCACCACGGCCACCCTCACCCAGGGCCAGCTCGAGACCGCCAGGGACGCGACTCGACATCTCGGCGCTGTCGAGAGGCCATACGAGCAGGTTGAAGAACGACAGCAGGTAGGCGACGGAGCGTCCGGCGATCGCCCAGGAGACGTCGTAGGCGAAGCCGGTCCGCTCCGGATGGGCCGCCCGCCACACGAAGACGAACGCACCCGCCCAGAGGGCGGCCACCGCCCACGGCACGAGGTGGCGCCGCCATCGGGTCTCGCCCCAGAGCAGGCCGTACACCGTGAGGACGGCTGGAACCACGACCACCGACTCCCTTGCTGAGCAGCCCCAGCGCGAGCGCGAACGCCGACAGGGCGTCGCGCAGGGCTCCCGGCGAACCGGACACGAACCAGGCGATCGACGCCAGCGCGAAGAGCGTCGACAGCAGCGCCTGATCTCCGTCGTCTGGACGAGAACCTGAAATGGGCCAGCCGGGACACGAACACGGCCGGGGGAACGTAGCTCCACGGCGACGGCAGGAGGCGGTTCGCGATCACGAACAGCAGGAGCCCGTTGGCCACGAACACGAGGGCGTTCACGGCGTGGTAGGCCTCGACCCGGTGGCCGAAGGCCCAGCGCCCCAGAAGTAGTAGAGGTTCGTGGAGAGCGGACGGTAGAGCCCCGGCCAGGCTCCGGGCTGCGTGAAGCAGTCGGCGAGCGTGTGGATGAACTCGTGGTCGTGGCGGAAGAAGCGCCAGTCCTCCCAGTGATGGTGGCGGAAGTTGTGCACGAATCGATGGGCGTGGACCGAGGCGCCGAACGCGAGGACCAGCGCGAGCGCCACCAGGTACCGCGACCCGCGAGCCCGGGATTCCTCGTCGACCGTCTCGACCGTGAGAGCGAGGCTGGACGCGTTCATCGGACGGAGCTTGCCCGAGGCGCGCTGCGTTCCAACCGGGCAGCTCGCCGTGAGCGTCGGCGCCAGATCCATCGCGGCGACGCGGTGGCCGACCTCGTTCCAATGCGGGTCGTCCTGGTAGTACGCCCGCCGCCCGGTCCGGTCCGCCTCGCGCAATGCCGCCGTCGGGTCGACGAACGGCACGTCGAGCGTCCGGCAGGCCGCGGCCAGCTCTCGCGCGACGACGCGGACGTCCCAGCCCTCGCCGTCCAGCCCCCAGCGCTCGCGCGCGTCCGGCGCCAGTCGTCGTCGTCGACCTCGAACCCGGCCGGGACGTAGAGCACGACCAGGCGCGCGCCGTGCGCGGAGACAGAGTCGCGCAGCGCCCCAGCAGGGCCCGCGTCACGCGCCAGCGGCGCTCCGTGACGTCCGTGGCGGGGCCGTACGACTGGAGCCAGTCGCGCGTGGGCGCGTGATCGGCCGCCGGCTCCACCAGGCCGGCCCCCGCCAGCCAGTCGTGCAGCGGCGGGTTGCTCCGCTCCGTGCGCAGGCCAAGCAGCCGGAGCGCCGCCGAGCCGTGCCAGGGGCTCAGGCGCACCGGCGCGTCCACCCTCGCGCCGCCGGCGCTCCTTCGGCGGCGGCGGCACCGGCGACCCGCGCAACACCAGATCGTCCGAGTCGAGCTCGAACCAGGGCTTCTTGTGCGTGGACGTGTTCCCCTCGAGGTCGTTCGAGAAGAAGAGCAGGACCACGACGTCGGGGCGTACTGGGCGCCGTCCCTCTCGAAGAAGAGGTACTCCTGGTCGGTGCTGTAGCCGGACGTTCCGCCGTTCAGGACCTCGAACCGTCCACACCGCCGTCCGTTCAGCTGCTGCTCGAGGACCGCGCGCACTGAGGTTTCCTCGGCGACGGCTCCCCCTTCCGCGAAGGAGTCGCCGAGCAGGAGGACGCGGGCGACGGAATCGGGCTTGGCGAGCGCCGCGTCCGGGCCCCGCAGGCCCTGGGCGTTCGTGTGGAAGACGACCGGCGATCCTTCCCCGTGGAGGACGACCGTTTCGCCAGGCGCCTTGCGCCACCCCAGGTCCGGGTCGTACTCGAGGATCGAGCGCTCGGTGCGGGGCTGCGTCTTCAGGCGCCAGACGACGACCCGGGCCGTCAGCTCGACCGCCCCCGCGCAGGCCACGAGCGCAGCTACGGCCAGCAGGGCGGTTGCCGCCGGTCTCCCAGCCTGGGCGGCCACCCGGGAGTGTACCGGGTGCGGTATTGCCTGTGTCACACAGAGTGTTCCGCCGGACTGAACACGATCCGGTGTTTAATACGCGTTTGTTTGGGCCGCCGCGGGGCTCCATGGGGAGCCCGGGGTCGGCCTTTCGCAAGAGCCTCTGAGGTCTTCATGAATCGTTTCGTCCTCGGCGTCTTCGTGCTCGGACTGGTCGGCTGCGGTGGCGGGGCCACCGTGACGACCCGCCCGCCACGCAGCCGCCCATTCCTCCGACACCCACTCCGACGCCGAACCCGTCTCGCGGCCGCCTGCGGCACGCCTCTGCCGCCGTTCGCCAACTCGAACGGCTACGGCATCAAGGTCCAGCTCGAGCCGTCCAAGCGGCTCAAGATCCTCAATGCGAGCCCGCAGATCCGCAGCGCGGATTACTGCGCGGCCGCGGGCATCGGCGGAGTCATCTGCAACACGCGCCTCGAGGACCAGCCCCAGCGCGTGCCCTGCGACCACTACCTCTCCGGCATGTCCGAGACGGGCCGGCCGGGCCCGAACTGGTTCCAGGAGATCGACGGCCGGCGCCTGCGCTGCGGCGGGTTCGGCGTCCCGTTCGAAGCGCCCGACTGCGCGCTCAAGGACACCAACCAGTACCTGCTCGACGTCTCGGGCCCGGGCAAGTACGTGGCCTGCGGCGGCACCGGCTCGCCGGGCACCTGCGGATCGTGCGTCCTCGACGAGAACGTCTTCGGCGTCGTCCATCCGTCGCCGGCGGGGCTCTGCCGGCTGTCCGGCGACTGATCGTGGCCAGGGAGGAGAGTCATGAACCACGTTCGCTTCAATACCCTGGCGTTGGCCGTGGCGTTCGGAACCGGCTTCGGTTGCGGCGGCGGCGGCTCGACGCCGAGCCAGCCCAACGCGCCGGTCACCGGCGGCCCCACGCGGACCGTCCTCGTCTCGGGAGCGAGCTTCTCGCTCGATCCCGGCACCGCGACCTACAAGAACATCGACCTGCCGCCGGCGGGGATGCTGGACGCGACCGTCGACTGGGCGGGGTCCAACGACATCAACGTCTACGTGACCGACAACATCTGCCCGGGCTTCGTCGACCTGCGCGCGGGGCGCTGCAACGTGATCACGCGCGCGGAGGGCACGGCCAAGCCGGAGCGCTTGAGCTGGAGCACCACCACCGCCTCCGGGCGCATCTGGAGCGTGTGGATCTACAACAACGGCGCCAGCAAGGAGCCGGGCGCCATGGAGGTGGGGGTCACCACGGACCAGCCCATCCCGCCGGTGGCGGCCACACCTCCCCCGTCGACCACGGGGGACCCGCGCGACAACCTGGCCGCCGGCCCCATCGTCCGTTACGCCATCAAGGTCCGCTCGATCGACACGGGCGGCTTCGATTACCGCGACCCGACCCAGAACGCGGACGGGCAGTGGGTGCTGCACCCGAACGAGTTCGTCGTCTTCGACTCCACGCAGAAGAACGCGAACGGGGACCTGTGCAAGTGGATCGACCCCCGCGCTGGTTCGTCCAGGACCCGGACGGCGTGCTCGAACGGCGCGACAGCAGCCAGCCGTTCCTTTACCGCGCCGACGTCCGCCGCAGTGGGCACGTTCCGGATCTTCGCGAAGATCGACGGCATCGAGTCGAACACGCTCGAGGTCACGTCGGTCCGCTGATCGCGGCCCGCTTCATCGACCGACTTTCCGACCGCCTTCCGGCGGCCGCAGGAGAATCGCACCTCATGAACCTTCGTCCCTCGAAGTGGGCCGCGCTCGCGCTGGCCCTGGCCCTCCCCAGCTGCGGCGGCAGCAGCACGGCCCCGCCGCCCGTCATCGCGGCCCCCACGCCGACGCCGGTCCCCGCGCCCACGCCGCAAGCGTCGGCCTGCGGCCTGCCCGCGCTGCCGGACCTGCACACCGAGTGCCCCAAGCTCACGCCCGAGCTGTGGCAGTTCGTCGAGAACGCGATCCAGCAGACGATCCGCGAGCACCCCGAGTACTTCGACCTCTCGGAGGACCTGGGCGGCGGCGCCTTCCGCGTGCTCGACCGCGACAAGTACATCAAGTCCGTCGTCGCGAACATCCAGGCACAGCACGTGTGCTCGCGCGAGGAGATCGAGGAGATCCAGGTCAAGAACGACAACTCGTTCCACGAGCAGTACAACATCTGGGTCTCGTCCGGGCACGTGCGCCACGGACCCCGGGCCTACATCACGACCTGCTTCCCGGCGCAGTTCTAGGGCGTCTTCGGGCCTGATCGTCGCGGTCAGATGACCGCGACGATCAGGATGCGCGCCCGCTGGGCGCCGACGTTGTCCACCGGCGCAGCTCGCCGCGCAACAGGGTGGCCGCGTCGCCCGGCTGGAGGCTGTAGGTGTCCGGACCGAGGGTCAGCTCCACCGATCCCTCCAGCACGTACGCGAACTCCTCTCGCGGCTGGCTCGCCGGATGCTTGCCGCTGCGTCCGCCGGGCTCCAGCGTGATCAGCAGCGGCTCCACCAGCCGGCCCCGGTTCATGGGGCTGAGCGCCTCCAGGGTCGCCTGCGACCACTGGCTCTGCAGGAGCGCCCGCTCGGTCGAGCGCACCACCACACCGCCCTCGGTCGACCCCAGCGAGCTGAAGAACTCGCCCAGCGAGACGCCCAGTGTGGTCGCGATGCGCTCCATGGACGAGAGGGAGGGCGACACCTGCCCGTTCTCGAGCTGCGAGAGGAAGCTGGCGGAGAAGTCGGTGGCCGCGCCCAGGCCGCGCAGGCTGAGGCCACGACCCTCCCGGAGCCTTCGCACGAGGTCGCCGACCGCCTGCTGCTTGAGTCGCGGCACTCACGTGCACGCTAGCACGGCCGCTCGCATCGCATCAAAAGCCGGTCAAATTGGCCCGTCTCGCGTCTCCCGCCGCTCCAGCCTGAGGGAGTCGACCGCGATCGCCGCGTCGCGGCCGGCGAACGCCGGGTCGCGCTCCCGCGGTGTCGTCGAGTATTCGAGGGACACCTCGTTGAAGCCCGCTCGGAGCACCGCGGCGGGCACGCTGAAGCGCGCCTCCGACCAGTCGGCTCCCAGCTCCGGTGTGCCCACGACGGCGCCGTTCACCTCGATGGTGACGCGCACCGGCTGGCCCGGGATCTCGGACCGCGCGCGCAGGACCGCGTCGAAGTCCGCCGGCGTGCGGATGGGCAGCCGCAGCCAGGACTTCTTCCCGCGCGACCGGCGCAGGCCCACGCCGCCTTCCTGGTCCGCGCGATACCAGTTGTGCCCCACCACGGCGTCGAGCTCCGCCGGCTCTCGCCGCCCAGGTCGAGGACGCCCTTCAGCGAGCGCGGCCCTTCGTCGAGCCATACGCCCTTCAGGTTGTCGTAGAGCAGCAGGAACAGCCGCTGCGGCATCGAGCGCTCGTAGCGCGCGACCGTGCGGTAGAGCACCTCGACCTGCGCGGCCGCCAGGCGGTCGAGCGTGACCGCCTGGGTGCGCGGGGCCAGCATCTCGCTGTTGAAGATGTACGCGAGCTGGAGGTTCCACCCGATCAGGGCGAAAAGAGCCAGGGCCGGCATCAACAGCGGCCGCCGGCGAAGGAACGCGAAGGCCTCGCCCAGCCCGATGGCGAACAGCGGCGTCAGGCCGAGCATCCGGCGCTGGCCGAACGACTCCGAGCCCCACCAGTCCTGCATGGCGCCGTTCACCATGACGGCCAGGCCGAACGCGGTCGCGAACAGCGCCGCCGTCCAGGCGTCGCGCCGGGCCCAGCAGAACCAGCCCAGCACGGCCGCGAGGAGGATCGGAGACCATGCAAAGAGGCCGTGGCGAGCCGAGAACATGAGGTCGATCGGGAAGGACGCCGTCTGCCCCACGTAGCTCTGCCCCGAGATGACCCGCGCGAACGCGAGCCCGTACAGCTTCAGCCAGACGCCGAGCTGCACCAGGCCCAGGACCAGCGGGCCGGCCAGGAAGGCCGGTGCCACCGCGAGCGCGCGCCGGCCGCGACGGGCCAGGTCGAGGAGCGGCATCACGAGCAGGACGGCGTCCTGCGGGCGGATCGCGCAGACCAGCCCTCCGCAGGCGCCCGCCAGCAGCCACCATCCGCGGTCGTCGCCCTCGCGCGCACGCAGCCAGGCCAGCACGAAAGCGGTGCCGGCCGCGGCCTGCACGCCGTGCGACATCGAGGGGTTGGCGGTCGCGTAGTACAGGAGCGGGGTGGCCAGGAACATGCCGAGCGTCGCCAGCAGCGCGACCGCCGGGCCGTGGCGCCGCCGCACGAACGCCTCCAGGCCGACGAGCGCCGCGAACACGTACACGTACGTGCTGGACGTGATCGTGGCCTGGTACAGCGGCCCGAAGCCGTCGGCCTTCCACGGCGCGCCCAGGAGCGACGTGAGCCACGCGAATGCGTGGACCACCGCGAACGGCGGCAGCCACGCGATCGCCGCGCCGATCGGCATGCGGCTGGTGGACTCGCCCTGCACGGAGATGACGGGCGCCGCGCCCAGGCCGGCGAAGTCGTTGTCGAAGTCGAGGTCGAGGTCGAGCGCCGGCGAGCGCAGCAGGATGTAGTACTGGTTGCCGTCGCCGCCGATGCGGCCGTACACGGCCGGCAGGAACCACAGGCCCACCAGCACCAGCACCAGCCGCCAGCGGTCGATCCACCCGCGATCGGTCGCCCGCAGCGCGAGCACGGCCGCGGCGACGGCGGTGACCGCGAGGGCCGTCGTCAGGACGGCCGGTGGCGCTCCCGCGTGGCGGGCGATCTTGGCGCACCAGCCACGCCGCCGCCAGCCCCAGGAGGATGCGGTCCGGTCGGGACGGCCAGCGGATGGTCAGCGCGAATCCCTGAGACCGGACACTAGAGCCTCTCCACCACGAGTGCGATGCCCTGGCCGCCGCCGATGCAGAGGCGGCCAGGCCGTAGCGTAGAGAGCGCGCGCGCAGCGCGTAGAGCAGCGTCACCAGGATGCGCGCGCCGGAGGCGCCGATCGGATGGCCGAGCGCGATGGCGCCGCCGTTCACGTTCACGCGCGCCGGGTCGAGCTTCAGCTCGCGCTGCACGGCCAGGCTCTGCGCGGCGAACGCCTCGTTCAGCTCGAACAGGTCGATGCGGTCGGCCGCGAGGCCGGACTTCTCGAGCGCCTTGCGCACGGCGGGACGGGCCCGATGCCCATGACCCTCGGATCGACCGCGGCCGACGCGTAGGACACGATGCGCGCGAGCGGGGCCGCGCCCAGCGACTTCGCGCGGTCGGCGCTGGTGACGACCAGCGCGGCCGCGCCGTCGTTGAGCCCGCTCGCATTGCCCGCGGTGACCGATCCTCCGTCCTGGAACGCCGCCTTCAGCTTCCCGAGCGACTCGGCCGTCGTGCCCGGCCGCGGGTGCTCGTCCGTGTCTACCACCACGGGCGCGCCCTTCCTCGCGGGCAGCGTGACGGGCACGATCTCGTCCTTGAACCGCCCGTCGCGGATGGCCGCGGCCGCGCGGGCCTGGCTCTCGGCCGCGAACGCGTCCTGGTCCGCGCGCGAGATCCCGTAGCGCTCGACCAGGTTCTCCGCGGTGAGGCCCATGTGGATGCCGTGGAAGGCGTCGGTCAGGCCCTCGTGGATCATGTGGTCGAGCACCTTCCCGTGGCCCAGGCGCTCGCCCCAACGCACGCCCGGCAGCAGGTACGGCGCGCGGCTCATGCTCTCCGCGCCACCCGCGACCACGATCTCGGCGTCGCCGCACTTCACCGCCTGCGTCGCCAGCACCACCGCCTTCAGGCCGGACCCGCACACCTTGTTCACCGTCAGGGCGGGCACGGACTCGGGCAGCCCCGCTCGGATCGTGGCCTGGCGCGCGAGGTTCATCCCGACGCCGGCCTGGAGGACGCAGCCCAGCACCACCTCGTCCACCTGCTCCGGCCGCACGCCGGCGCGGACGACGGCCTCGCGCACCGCCGCGGTCGCCAGCTCGACGGCGGTGACGTCCTGAATGCGGCCCCGAACGTGCCGATGGGCGTGCGGCAGCCGGAGAGGATGACGGCGTCGGTCGTGCTCATGAGCGTGCTCCGCGAGAGACGCGCTCGGGGCCTCGAGCGCGCCTCTCCAATGATCGCAGATGCACGCGGGCGGGCGCCACCGACGGCGCCCGCCGTCCCCCGCCGTCCTACTGCGGGCCGAGGACCACGTTCACGGTGACCGTCCGCGTGTCCAGCGCGCCTGACGGATCCGCGACGTTGAGCCGGAGGACGGCCGTGCCGGTGTTGTTGGGTGTCGCCGCCGGCGAGAAGGTCGCGCTGATGGCCCCCGTGCCCGACAGGGGCGTGAAGGTGCCGTTCACCGTCGAGGTGGCATCGAGCGTGACGGCCCAGTGCAGCGGGTCGTTGTCGGGGTCCGTGGCCGTGCCGCTCAACTGGGTGGGCGGGCCGCCGAGGAAGATGGTCGCCGGCGTCGCGGTGAAGCTGAGGATCGTGGGCGGATGGTTCACGGTGGCCGCGTTCACGAACACGCCGAAGCTGCTGTAGGAGCCAGCGCGCCGTGGTTGTCCACCGCGGTCACTCGGATGCCGGCGGGCCCCGAGAAGGAGGAGGGAGGAGGTATAGGTGGCGAGGATGGGGCCGGTGCCGTTCGTCGGCGACACGTTGCCCGCCCCGTTGCCCAGCACGGTCAGCTCCCAGCTCACGACGTCGCCGGCGTCGGGATCGCTGGTGGTCCCGGTCAGCGTCGAGCTCTGGCCAGCGACGATGGTCGCCGGGCTCGACTGCAGGCCGTCGATCGACGGCGGGTGGTTCGTCGTGGGCGGCGGGCCTCCCGGCCCGGCGAGGACCTGGATGGGCATCCGGCAGATGTCGACCCGGTCGGTGCTGTCGCGCAGCTCCGCGAAAGCCGCGTACACAGATTCCAAGGAGGGGCCCGGGACTTCGTACGTGTGGACCGCGTGCCCGGCCTGCTCGGACTGGCCGTCCCCGAAGTGCCAGGTGACGGTGCACGGACCGATGCAGCCTTCCCGCCTCGTGTCGTCGAAGGTGACCGTGAGCGGCAACGTTCCCGTGGTCGGCGTGGCGGCGCAGCGAAGCCGCAGGTCGGAGCCGGGAGCCGAGTAGGCGAGCGCGCAGCTCTGGGTCTGGCCGGCCGCGTCGCGCACCTGGCCGCCGACCTGGAAGTCGCCGCCCTGCTGGTAGTCGTGGAAACCGTGCGGATGGCTCCCAACTCCCGACCAGCTCCCCGTCTCCGAGGTCGTGTGATCGCCGAAGTCCAGCGTGTAGGTGTAGGGCTCGTGCCGCCGCCGATGTCGAGCTGCCACTCGAGCTCCCGCTCCGGCTCGTTGTTGAGCGTCCGGCAGGCCAGCGTCAGCGGCCCAGGCGGCGCCGATGGGATCCCGGTCGGCTTGTTGTTGTTGGCGACACAATCGTCGTCCCCGTTATCGCGGCAGTCGAAAGAGCACTGCGAGCTGAAACACCCCGACAGCGCCAGAAAGGAGACAGCCACGATCTTCGCGGAAGCGCGCATGCCCACCTCACCTGTTCCGGCGAAGGTGGCGCGCGGCGGCGACGTTGTCCCGTCACCCTTCCGTCCCGTTCTCGTCTCCCGCGAGCGTGCTGAGGGACAACGACTTGCGCCGAAGCGTCACCCGCGCGATGAGCAAACAGGCCTGCGGGGCCCTCTCATTGGGGAAGCGGTCCCGTGCCTACGCGGGGCTCGAGAAAGGAAGGTCCTCAGTGAGCATGCGAACCCTGGCCGCGGCCGCGGCCCCTGCTGGCCGTCGGCGCCCTGGCCTCCGCCGCGGACAAGCCGGCGCCCAAGACGGCGGGCGAGTACTACCTCCAGTATCGGACGGGCCTGGCCAACGCCAAGACCAGGCAGGATCTGGCGCCCTACGTGCCGGAAGAGGGGCGGGCCCAGATGATGAAAGCGTCGGACGAGGAGTTCAAGCAGGGGCTCGCGATGATCCAGGCCATGATGGGCGGGATCACGGACGTCAAGATCGTGAAAGGAGACGGCCACCGGCAAGGACGCCTACACGGTCGACGTCACCGGCGTGGACGAGAGCAAGACGAAGGGGGACCGGTACCGTCGAGGTGCAGAAGACCGCGACCGGCTGGAAGAAGGGCAAGGAGACCTGGAAGTTCGGCAGCAGCACGATGACCTTTAATTAGGGCCCACAGGGTCTTCGCCAGCACGTACGCCCGCCGGGTCTGCACCTCGACCTCGGGATAGGCTCGCGCTCGCGCACCAGGGCGACCTCGAAGCCGGCCGCTTCGAGGTCGCCGAGCATCTCCTCCACCCTCGAAGAACACGAAGTCGAGCCGCAGCGGCTGGCCCCACAGCTCCTCCACCCGCCGCACCTCGTCGCCGACGTGGAACGCCAGCAGCAGCCGTCCGCCCTGGCGCAGGACGCGCGCGGTCTCCGCGCAGGGCCGCGACGACCTCCCCGCGCGGGATGTGGATGATCGAGTAGAAGGCGACGACGCCCGCCAGCGCGCCGTCCGCGAAGGGGAGCGCACGCAGGTCGCCGACGCGGAACGTCATGCCGGGGTTGAGCCCGCGCGCGAGCGCGACCATCGCGGGCGACAGGTCCAGTCCGGACGCGTCCACCCCGCGGTCGTGCAGGTATCTCCCGACCTGTCCCGGCCCGCAGCCCAGGTCGCACACCGGGCCTGCGCCCGCCAGGTCCGCCGCGAAACGGTCGAGCACCTCGCGATCGAACGGCTTGTGGCGGAGCTCGTCGTAGATCCGCCGCGCGTACTCGTCGGCGACCCGGTCGTAGCCGGCCCGCGTCTCCTCCGGATCGCACTCGGTCATGCAGGAGAAGTGTACGCACGGATCGGCCTGCCGGGAACGCCCATGTCACGATCGGCGCCAGTGCGCGTGACATGGCGCGGCGCGCTACGGAAGCGCGCGCCCGACCGCACCCCACCAGCTCGTCCACGTCCGCCGGGCCGACGTCTGCATGCGTGACGCACGCGCGCAGCCAGCGTCGTCCGTCCGGGAGGCGCACCTCGGAGATCCAGACGCGGCCCTCGTCCACCACCTGGCGCACGATCGCGCGAGACGCCGTCCGCGTCGAGGCCGGGACGCGTGAAGCACACGAGCGGCAGCGGCGTGTCGTTCTCGATCGTCCAGCCCTCCGCCCGCAGCGATGCGCGCAGCCCCTCCGCCGCGTCCGCCTGGCCCTCCACCAGCGCCGACACGCCCGCGCGGCCCAGCTCCGCCAGGGTCAGGAACACCTCGAGCCCGATGAACCGGCGCGACCACTGCAGCGTCTGCTGGTACGCGTCGGCGGTGCCCGGCTCCGTGGCGGGCACGCACGCGGTGCGCACGGAGAACACGGCCTCGCCGAATCGGCTGGTGCGCGCGAAGTACATGCCCGCGCCCATCGGGACCGGAAGCGTCTTGTGCGCGTCCCAGGTGACGGAGTCGGCGCGGTCGACGGCGCCCAGCGTGGCGCGCAGCCTTCGGACAAGAGCCCGATCGCGCCCCACGCGGCGTCGGCGTGCAGCCACAGCCCTTCGGACCGGCACACGTCCGCGATCGCGCCGATCGGGTCCATCGCTCCCGTGGCGGTGGTGCCCAGGGTCGCGACCACCAGGAAGGGATCGTGCCCCTCCTCGCGGTCCCGCGCGATCCGCTCGCGCAGGGCGTCCACGTCCATCCGCTGGCGAGCGTCGCTCCGGATGCGCTGGACCGCGCGGTCGCCCAGGCCGACCGTGCGGCGATCTTGACGAACGAGTCGTGGGCCTGGTCCGACGCGTGAGGACGGGCCGCAGGCCGGCCAGACCGTCCTGCGGATGCCGTGGGAACGCCGATGCCAGGCCCGCCAGCACGCCCGTCAGGTTCGCCTCCGAGCCGCCCGTCGTGAACGTCGCGAAGGCGGACGGCGCCAGGCCGATCCGGGCGCGGAAGAAGTCGAGCGTCACCCGCTCGACCTGGCCGGCCGCCGGCTCCGTGCCACCAGGAGCCGAGCTGCGGGTTGTAGGCCGCCGCCAGCCGCGTCGGCCACGATCCCCGCCGGCCGCACGCCGGGGACGAACAGGCCGAAGTAGCGCGGGTGCGTCGGGTGCAGGCTGCCCTGCTCCAGCAGGTCCGCGACCTCGTCGGTGAGGGCCTGAGCTCCCGCGGCCGCTCGAAGTCGTGCGCCGCCAGCCGCGCGGCGGCGATGGCCTCGTTCGTGAGCCGCGGGCCCACCGGGCGCTCCCGGACGCCCGCGTGCCACGCCTCCCACCGTCGGGGACGCCGCCGCCAGGGCCTCGTGCATGGTCCCTTTATGGCGCCCGTCACCGTTCGGAATCAATCGAATACACTTCTGGTCCGGGAGGCTGGCGATGGCCCTGGACCGAATCGACTTCGAGATCGTGGCCGCTCTACAGAAGAATGCTCGGCTGAGCAACAAGGAGCTGGCCGCGACGGCGGGCTGGCGCCCCCGTCGTGCCTGGGCGCGTGCGGGCGCTCACCCGCGCCGGCGTGCTGCAGGGCCATCACGCGGAGGTGGCCGCGTCCGCGCTCGGCATCGGCCTCACGTCGCTGGTGGCGGTGCGGCTGGTCGAGCACGCGAAGGAGACGTTCCGCCGGCTGTACAGCCACCTGCTCTCGCTGCCCGAGGTGCTGGCGGTGTTCCACGTGAGCGGCGTCAACGACCTGCAGGTGCACGTGGCCGTGCGGGACATCGACCACCTGCGCGACCTGATCGTCGAGAAGTTCGCGGGACGGCCCGAGGTGGACCACTGCGAGACCGCGGTGATCTTCGGCCTCTACCGCAAGCACCAGTGGCCGTGCTACGCGGAGCTTCACGCCTGCGCCGATGCGCAGTGAGACGACGCGGCAAGAGATGAAGTGGTGCTGCACCATTCGCTTTGGACATGGCCTCGGTCCGGGGATAGAGTCTCGGCATCCCAACGATCCACGTGGTGGGTACCGGCGCTCCCCGGCACCCTCGACGACGTCGGCTCGTGCAGGAAGCACCCCTGCGGCAGTCCGATCGATGACACCGAGGTCACGGCATGGGCACGCGCCGCGCCGGTCGCGGCGGCGTGCCGGATCGAAAGCGCGGTGCCCTCTCTCGCCTTCACCATTCGGCCTTCGATTCGCCCGAGAAGAGCCTGCTGGCGTCTCGTCCAGGATGCGCCCGGATTCCTGCGCCGGCCTGGTCGCGCCCCGCTCGCGCTAGTGGGCCTGATCCCGTGGCTCCTGGGCCGGAACCGGGAGGATGCGGCGGCGGAGCTGGTGGCGCAGCCGTCGCTCCCTGGCTCGCTGGGACGGACTGGTTGCTGGTATTGCTTGCCGCCGTCCTCGTGGCGGCCGACGGCTACTGGGTGTACGACCTCTACCGCACCCAGTCGGTGACGATCGAGCCTCCTGTCGCAGGGACGTGGCGGCTGTTCGCGGGATGTGCCGATACCGATGCAGCCGGCCAGCTGCGGCAGCCCGCGCGAGCTCTCCGGCCAGTTGCTGCATCTGCGGGTTCCTCGCTGCCGGCCTGCCTGCCGTGGTCGACACGGGCACGGCGCGGGTTCAAGGCACGCATCGACGAGAACGGCCTGGAGCCGCTGCCGCCGGTGCTCGATCCGCGTCGAGCATCGGTCCTGGTCTTCCCTTCCGGCAGATGGCGGCGAGCCATCCGTTTCGCCTTCATCGCCGAGAACGTCGTAGAGGCGCTGCGCGCGGCGGGCGGTCTCGCAGCTGCAGGGTCAGATCGTGCTCTTGCCGTTCGCGGACAACCCGGTCCTGCTGGCCCGCTGGGCGGCCATCGGGTGAAGCCGGACGTCGTCGTCTCGGGCCGCTACGACGACAGCGAGATCCGGGCCACGCTCGCGTTCTCCGATGCGAGCTATCGGCTCTCGTTGGGCACTGAGGACCGGCTCAGAAGCCCAGCCGGCAGGGCGCTGCCCTTGATGCTGCCCCTCGGCCTCCTCCCAACGTCCGCGATGCCCATCCAGGAGTCCGCGAGCCGTGGTCGTTCGCTATCCAGCGCTTGGCGGGCTACGTCGCGATCGTGCTGGCCGCAGGAAGCCTGGCGAACCCGGACGGATCCGACGCCGCGGCTTGTCGAGCCGCCCAGGAGCTGTTGAAGGACAGCGGCAGAGCGTCGCCGACAGCCGGCTGGCGGCAACACTCGCCAGCCATAGGACACCTGCGAACGAAGGAAGTGGAGGAGGCGGCTGGCGTCATCCGCGCGCTGATTGATGAGGAGCGCGACGGCGTCGAGACCACGCCCGGTGACCTGGCGGGCCCCGAGTTCGTCGCCGCCCTGCCCGGACCTTCTGCTGGACCTCGCAACCGCCGTCGTCGCGGAGATGGGTCGCTTGGCGCCCGCCGGCTCCACCCCCGAACTCGTCAGACGTGGCGATGGTGATCGCGATGGTGGAAGCCAATGAGCGGCTGGAGCTCCGGGCCGGTCCCGTCTGATGGACTACCTTCATTCTCACTACGCGCAGGCGATGGGGCGGAGTGATGGGGTGGATGGACACTCCCACGCTGCGCCGCGAACACCCGCAGGAATACGACGAAGGGTTGCGCCAGGCTGTCCGGGCAAGCCCACCGCCTTCGAGGGCCCGCGGTCCGGGACGGCAACGTTCGCTGCGGCCGCGAGGACTGCCGGCTCGAGTCGGGACGAGGGTGCGCACCCGGTGCTCGTGGTCCCCTGGCCTGCGCCTGCAGAGGATGCTGCCAGAGCCTCCAAGATGTGATCGTTGCGATTTCGGGTTCCTGCAGACCTTGGAGCGGCAACTCTCGGCTCTTGCAACAACCTGTTGAGCCGATACCCTGGCAGGGACGCCGGAGCTCACGCCTCCATCGTCTTCACGCCGTCGGGCACGATCAAGCGCGGCGGCCGGTCGCCTTGACCACCGCGTCCACGGTCGTGTCGGGGGCGACCTCGCGCAGCACGCAGGCCGTCCGGGCGTCACCTCGATCACCGCCATCTCGGTGACGATCGAGGTCCACGCAGCGCCGGCCGGTGAGCGGCAGCGTGCAGTGGTCGAGGATCTTGGGGCTGCCGTCCTTGGCGGTGTGCTCCATCGTGACCACGACCCGCTTCGCGCCCGAGACGAGGTCCATGGCCCCGCCCATCCCCTTCACCATCTTGCCCGGGATGCATCCAGTTCGCGAGGTTGCCCTCGCGGTCCACCTGCAGCGCGCCGAGGATCGTGAGGTCCACGTGGCCGCCGCGCACCATCGCGAACGAGTCGGCGCTCGAGAAGTAGGCGGTGCCCGGCAGCTCGGTCACCGTCTCCTTGCCGGCGTTGATGAGGTCGGGCGTCCTCCTGGCCCGGCTCGGGATAGGGCCCCACGCCCAGCATGCCGTTCTCGGAGTGCAGGACGATCGAGACGCCGCTCGGGCACGTAGTTCGACGCCAGCGTCGGCATGCCGATGCCGAGGTTCACGTAGTAGCCGTCCTTCATCTCCTGCGCGGCGCGGCGGCGCGATCGCGCTCGCGCTTCGGATCGGTCTCGGCGCCCGCCTGGCCCTGCGCACCGTGCGCTTCTCGATCCGCTTCTCGTAGCCCGTGCCCTGGAAGAGGCGCTGCACGAAGATCCCGGGCGTGGCGATCGCGTCCGGGTCGATGCGCGCCCGCGGGCACCAGCTCCTCCACCTCGGCGATGGTGGTGCGCGCGGCCATGGCCATCATGGGCGCGAAGTTGCGCGTGGTGCTTGCGGAAGACCAGGTTGCCGAGCGTGTCGCCCTTCCAGGCCTTGACGAACGCGTAGTCCGCGCGCGAGCGCGGTCTCCATCACGTGCGGCCGGCCCGCCGAACCAGCGGCACCTCCTTGCCCTCGGCGATCAGCGTGCCGTACGCCGGTCGGCGTGAAGAACGCGGGCACGCCCGCGCCGCCCGCGCGCATGCGCTCGGAGAAGGTGCCCTGCGGGTTGAGCTCCACCTCGATCTCGCCCGCGAGGTACATCTTCTCGAAGACCTTGTTCTCGCCCACGTAGGTCGAGATCATCTTCCTGACCTGGCCGTTCTGCAGCAGGAACGGTGATCCCGAAGTCGTTGGTGCCCGCGTTGTTGCTCATCACGGTGAGGCCCTTCGCACCCGCGGTCGCGCAGCGCGGCGATGAGGTTCTCGGGGATCCCGCACAGGCCGAAGCCCGAGCACCATGATCGGAGGCGCCGTCGGGGATGTCCCGGACGGCTTCGGCGAGCGTTGGCGACGACACTCTTCATCGTCTCGCGATCATATCGAAGGGCTACGGAGACCACAAAAGACACGAAGACCACAAGAACAGCCACAGGGGCTTTCCTTTGTGGGTTCCTTCGTGTCCTTTGTGCCTTTGTGGTTTCCGTGGTCTGCGGACTCTCCAGGACTGCCGCGCGCCGCGAGGCGGGACCAGGACCTGGCCCGAGAGCAGGCCCATCGCGAGCGAGATCGCGACCAGCGTCATGCGGAACGCGGCCTCGATGCCGGAGACGGTCTGCCGGTCGATCAGGGACGACAGGCTGCGGAAGCCCAGCGCGCCAGGGACCAGCAGCAGCAGCGCCGGCACCAGCGGCACCGCGGACGGACGGTCGAGCGCCCGCGCGTAGGCGTTGCTGGCGGCGGCCACCGCGAACGCGCCCACGAAGGTGCCCAGCTCCGCGCCCAGGAGCACCGATGCCCAGGCGGGCGCCGCTGAACGCCAGGATCCCCGCCAGCTCGACCCAGACGAGGTCGCGCAGCGAGCGCGCAGCAGCACCATCAGCGAGGCGGAGCCACCAGCAGCGCGGCCCCATTCCGTCCAGCAGCGGGAGCATCTCCGGCCGCGCCGCCCGCACGGTCCCCACCAGGGCGCCACACCGATGTGGGTGCCGAGCGCCACGCCGAAGCCGATCGCCAGGAACGTCCCGGCGGCGCCGGCCAGCCGCGCGGTCCCCGACACCAGGTTGCGCGTGGCCAGCTCCGTCATGGCGACGGTGAGCGTGAAGCCGGGCACCAGCACGATGATGCCGGCGACGGTCGGGATGTAGATGGACAGGGGCGACCGACGTACGCGCGCGGCCACGCAAGCGAGCAGGGCCGACGTGACGGCGGCGACCGCCTCGAGACACGGCCCAGCGCCGCCACGCGCTGGGACAGCATCGCCAGCACGCCCACCACCAGGCCGACGCCGGCCGGGACTGGCGATCTCGCGAGCCCGCCCCCGAAGAAGCGCGCGGCGCAGGCGGAGCTGACGGCGAAGCAGAACATCGCGACCCACGCGGGATACGGCGCCGGGCGCCGCGATGGCGGCGTCGATGCGGCGCGCGCCCTCGGCCGGGTCGATGGCTCCGTCCAGCGCACCTCGGAGGCGACCGCTTCCAGCGCGACCAGCGTGCGCAGGTCCATGGCGCCCGGGTCGACGCGGATCTGGAACGTCCGCTGGTCGCTCTCAGGCCGAACGACGCGAAGCAGCGCGGTCGGCATGGAGAAGAACTGGCCGTGCAGGCCCAGCCGGTGCGACACCCGCACCAGGGCGGCCTCCAGCCGGTGCGCGGGATAGCCGTGGGCGTGCAGCCCGCGGCCGAGCTTCAGGACGAACGCGATCGCCTCCTCGCTCACCGGCGGGCCAGTCATCCGGCGGGCCGTTCGCCGCAGCTCGCGCAGCGGAGCGCCGCGCGGGCCGCGCGCCACCTCGGGCGCGTTCAGCGCGAGCACTTCGCGCCACAGGCCGCGCGGGCTGCGGGCCAGCCGCGTCATGCCGGCGAAGCCGAGGCCGGCGAGGGCGAGGTGACGGCGCGCCACCGCGTCCCGGCGCGCGGCGGCCGCGAGCGCCCACGAGACGAGCTGCGGGACGTGCGAGAGGTACGCGACCACGCGATCGTGCGCGGCCGGCGTCAGCAGGGCTGGACGCGCGCCCACCGCGCGCGCGAGTGCGCGACACCATGCGGGTGGCCTCCGGGGCGCCGGGCGTCAGGATCCACGCGCAGCCGCGGAACAGGTCGGCGCGAGGATGCGGCGAAGCCCGACCGCTCGCGTCCGGCCATCGGATGGCCGCCGACGAAGCGTCGGAGGCCCAGGCGGCGCGCCTCCGCGCAGATGGCCCGCTTGGCGCCGCTCACATCCGTGATCACCAGGAGTCCCGCCCGGCGCCGCGCGGCCTCGCGCAGCAGGCGCAGGTTCGCGAGCAGCGGGGCCGCCAGCACCAGCGACGTCCGCGCACGGGCGGCGGCGCGCAGACCGACGCGGCCGTCTCCGTGCCACGGCCGAACGGGCCGCGCGGCGAGCGGGCGGGCGTGTCCACGCCGATCACGCGATAGCCGGCCCCCTTCAGCGCCTTCGCCAGCGATCCGCCGATCAGGCCGAGGCCCGCGATCGCGACCACGGGACGTCGGACCGGGGCGCTCATGCCTCGCCGAGGATCCGCTCGAGCAGCTCAGGCTCGCGCCGGAGAAGGAGCTGCTCGGCTCCGCCGACCAGCAGCGCGTACGTCGCGCCGGCTCCTCCAGGGACAGCGGCAGGGCGATCCACCACCACGTGAGCTCCCCGGCCCAGACGGGCAGCCACGCGAGGAGCACGAAGGGCGACGCGAGGAGCATCGCGCCCACGAGGAGCGCGGTGCAGAGCAGCGCCGTCGCCAGGCCGCGGCCGCCGGCCGAGCCGGCCGCGTGCGGGCTGCGCCCTGGCTCGGGCGCGGCCACCGGAAAGAGGATCGACACGTAGTTGTCCGCGCCGGCCGCGACCATCATCGCCGAGAGCGCGATCGTGAGCCCTGCCGGCAGGAAGCGGGGCGCGAGCAGCGCGCCCGCGATCGTGAGGGCGATGAGGGCGGGTATGCGAACAGCATCCCGCCCAGGTTCTGCCCAGCAGGACCCGCCAGCGGGCGAGGCGGGAAGCCCAGCAGCAGGGCCACGCCGCGCCGCTCCATCCCGAACGCGCTCCGAGCCGAACGTCGCCATCCCGACGTAGGTGGCGAGGACCAGGAGGCTAATCCCCGACCGGCTGAACGCGCCCGTCTTCGACGCGATCACGTAGAACACCAGCGGGCCCGCCAGTTCCATGAACAGCGTGGCCTTGAGGGCGGGGTCGCGCCAGGCCACGCGCAGGTCTTTCTCGAGCAGCGCGCCGGTCGCGCCGGGCAGCCACATGCGTGCGCGCGTGGCGGCGCGAGCCGCGCTCACCCCCAGCTTGAGCTCTCCCTGGTAGATGCGCTTGATGAGCGTCACCGAGACCGCGATCGCGGCCCCGATCGCAACCCACTGCAGCGACAACCAGGCCAGGAACGGGCCGAGCTGGCCCCGGCCGCCGTACACCGCGGCCCGCGCGCCCCACGCGAACGGCGAGATCGCGAACACGTCCGAGCTCACGGCCGCGCGCGCCATGCCCCGGCCAGGCCGCGCAGCCCGCCGGCCAGGATCAGCATCGGCAGCAGGCTGAGCACGAAGCCCAGCCCCAGGGCCACGAACAGCGCCGCGTCGTGCAGCCGCCGGTTGCGCGTCACCGCGTGCATGACGAGCCCGGCCGCCTGCGAGACGGCCAGGAAGAACAGCAGCGTCGAGAGCACGCCCGCCAGCGCCGGCGCCAGCGTCCCCGGATCCGCCAGCGCGGCCGCGATCGCGCACGCGATCGGGACCTCCGCCAGCACCGCCGGCTGCAGCAGGTTGGCGGTCAGCGACGACAGGGCCAGCGTGGGCAGCGGGATCGGGAAGTGCACGAGCCGGCTCAGGTCGTGCGTTCTCCGCCAGCGCGAACCCGGTGAGGAGGGGCGAGAGGACCCAGAAGAGCCCGAGGCCGGTGGCGACCGCCGAGAGGACAGGAGCCACCAGCTCCGCGTCGGCGCTCGCCAGGCTGCGCACGCCCGCGAACGCGAGCAGGGAGCCGAGGCCGAGAACGCGAGCAGCAGGAAGGGCACGGCCAGCACCAGCCCCGAGGCGGCGCTCGCGCGCGTAGAGCATGGTCCGCAGCTCCAGCTTGAGTCGCAGCAGGACGAGCGCGATCAGTCGATCCACGAGAGGTCTTCCCGCCGCACGTCGGCCGCGACCAGCTTGATGAAGACGTCCTCCGAGGCTGGCGTCCGTGCCCACCTCGCGCTGGCGGCGGATCTCGTCCAGCGTGCCCTGGGCCACGATGCGCCCGCGGTCGATGATCGCGACCTCGTCGCACAGCCGCTCCACCACGTCGAGCACGTGGGTGGTGAAGAACAGCGTCACGCCCTTCTGGGCCAGCCGCCGCAGCAGGTCGGTCACCACGCGGCCGGACACGGGGTCGATGCCGTTCAGCGGCTCGTCCAGGAAGAGCACGCGCGGGGTTGTGGATGAGCGCCGCCGGCCAGCGCGACCTTCTTGCGCATGCCCTGCGAGTAGTCGACGATCAGCCTGCCGCGGTCCTCCTCCAGCGAGAGGAAGGCCAGCAGCTCGTCGGTGCGCTTGCGCGTCTCGTTCTTCGGCAGGCCGTACATGCGGCCGGCGAAGCAGCAGGTACTCCTCGCCGGTCAGGCGCTCGTACAGCGGCAGCTCCTCCGGCAGCACACCGATGACCTGGCCTTGATGGCGAGCAGGTCCGTCGCCAGGTTGCGACCCTCGATGAACGCCTCGCCCGAAGTCGGGCGCAGCAGGCCCGTCAGCATCTGGATGGTCGTGCTCTTGCCCGCGCCGTTCGGGCCCAGGAAGCCGAAGAAGCTGCCGCGCGCGACGCGCAGCGTGAGCTGGTCGACCGCGGGCTTGCCCTGGAACACCTTCGTGAGCGCGCGCGCATCGATGGCGGACGAGCGGCGAGCAAGGGCGCGGCAGCCGCGGAGGCGGACGGTTCGACGGGGGTCTCTGGCTCGCTCAAACGGGTCGCCTCCTGCCTTGGCTGCGCCTCCTTTATCGCACAGGCCGGTGCGGGTTCGGGGCGGACGCCCGTTCACGGGTTGGCGGGCGCATGCGGTAGCGTTGTGCCATGCACACGATGGAGCGGCTGATGCCCTCGTTCGACCGCCACGAGGTCCACGAGACGCTCGTGCGCGCGCCCGCCGAGCGGGTCATGCAGGCGCTGCGCGAGGTCACCCCGGAGGAGATCCGCTTCTTCCTGCTGTTCACGTGGCTGCGCGGATTCGGCCGCCGGCGGCTGCGCTCGATGGGGTTCGAGCACGGCGACGAGCGCCTGCCGCTGCTGGAGGTCGCGCGGCGCGGCGGGTTCGTCGAGCTGGCGGCGAGCGAGCGCGAGGTCCTGCTGGGCGTCATCGGCCGCTTCTGGCGGCCTTCGGGAGAGGCGCGCGGCGTTCGCGGACGCCGCGGGGTTCGAGTCGTTCGCGGAGCCGGGGTTCGCGAAGGCGCTGATCGACTTCCGGATCGAGGACGCGGAGGGAGCGTCCCGCCTGCGCACGGAGACGAGGATCCGCGGGGTGGACGCCGCGGGCAGCCGCGCCTTCAAGGCCTACTGGTTCGTCATCGGCGCCGGGAGCGCATTCCTCCGCCGCATGTGGCTGCGCGCGGTCAAGCGCAGGGCCGAGGCCGCCTGACGGTCAGGCGCGCGTGAACGCCATGCGCCAGTTCGTCTCCCAGGAGGCACCCTGGTCCGCCGAGAACGCCTGCTCCCACCGGCAGGACCGCGCGTCCTGCGGCGTCAGACGAAGCGCACCCGGATCGGCCGTCCCTCGAACGTGTCGTCTCCTTGGAACAGCCCCCGGCCCTCCTGGGAAGCGGCCGGTCATCGGCGGGTCAGCCCGGGGTTGCGGCTGTCCATCCAGTAGATCGACGACAGAGCCCGCTCTTCGGGTTGAAGAGCCGGAGCGTGGCGCCGACGTACCGGATCCCCGGGCAGGGCGATCGGGACCCTCGTCGAAGTTCCCGAGCCCCGCCAGCACCTGCGCACCGTCGTGGTGCCCGCGAACTCGTCCCACTGGCCGTCACCCGCCAGCCGACGCCGGAGCCGCCGGTGGTGCACCGACCAGTCGCCGATGAAGAAGTCGAAATCCTTCGCGCCGTCCGTGTGGATCCATGGCGCGATGGTCGCGCAGGAGTGGCCATCCAGGAATAGCCACGCGGGGCCAAACCTCCAGGACCACTGAACGGCCAGGGCCAGGTCGCGAGGAGCGGGTTCAGGGGCCGGGACTTCTGCCTTGAACCTTCTCGTACTCGGCGATCGCGGTGTCGGGTGGGACCGAGCTGGACAGGAACGTGAGTTGCTGCCGTCCCGATGCACGACCAGCGGGCCCGCGCCCGGCACGACCGCGCTCAGGTCCGTGGCGGCGGCCCGGGGCTCGTAGAAGAAGACCCAGCCGAACGGCTTCTCGACCGTCTCCTTCTCCAGGATCACGAACGACGCGTCGGGCTTGATCTCCGCCACCGTCTTGCGCGCGATCGCGAGCGCGCGCCTCCTTCGTGACCGGCGTCTTGTGCGGGGCCGGCCGGGGCGTGTCCGCGGGCGGCGACGTCGGAGTGGGCCACGGCGATCCCGGCGCGCCGGCCAGGGCGGTCCGGCCGGGAGCCACGCCGCGGCCGCCAGCCCCGGCCGTCTCACGGGTGCGGAGCCGGAGGCGGAGGTGGCGCCGGCGCGCCCGCGCCGACGATGCCGAAGCCGATGTTGCTGTTCGCGTTGTAGCGCTCGTTGGCGCGAGCGGGGTCGGTGATGACCTCGCGCGGGTTGTTGTTCCCCCAGTCCTGGCCCTCGACGATGCCCACCGTGCCGTTCTGGTTCACCATCGCGACCACGTGCGCGCCGGCGTTCTTGCCCGGGTAGACGATGCTGACGATGGCCGCGGTGCCGGGGCCGCCGGCCTGGACCCCGCGTTGAACGCCGCCTGGAAGCTGCTGTTCCAGGTGAGCGTCGTGTTGTGGCGCTGCTTCGATCTGCGACCAGCTGCCGTCCATGCCGGTGGTGTTGGTGGTCGCGTTGGCGTCGGCGCCGGTGAAGCGCGCGATCACCGAGCCGATGTTCCACCCGCAGTTGACGGTGCCGGCGCGCGGGTTGATCGCGTTCGCCATCTCCTGCAGCTGCTCGATGTCGGACAGGCGTCCGCCGCTGGCGCCGGAGAAGCCGGCCTGCACGCCGGCCAGCCAGTCGGGCATGTCGATCAAGGGAACCGGATCAGGGCCGCTCATGGTTCTCGCTCTTTACAGCTGCACGAAGGAATAGTTGGACAACACCTGCTTGACCGCGTCCAGCGCGGCGGTCATGCCGGCGAGCGACGACCTCCGTCTCGGTCAGCGCCTCGTCGAGCGCGCGTTGCGCCCCCTCGTCGCCGACGTCCGTCTTCGACCTCGCCGATGCTCTCGTCGCGCAGCGTGGCCAGCGCCTCCTGCACCACGCCGACCACCTCCAGCAGGCGCTCCAGCTCCTGCTCGTGGCCGGTCGCGGCCTCCTGCAGGGCCCACTCCACCACCTGCTCGGCCTGCTCCTCCGCCGCGGCGAAGCCGTCGTCCTCGACCGTCGACAGCACCTCGTCCAGCTTGCCGGACCAGTCGTCGTAGGCCTCCTGCAGCGCGGACGTGCACTCCTGGGTGAGTGGTGCGCATCTCGTCGAAGCGCTCCCCGATCTCGGTCTTCATCGTGTCGAAGGCGGAGACCACGTCGCCCGTCAGGAAGTCGCGCGCCTGCTGCAGGACCTCCTCCAGCTGGGACGAGATCTCCTGCGCCGCCTGGCTGAGCCCCTCGAAGGTCTGCTCGCCGGCTTCGGCGGCGGAGTCCCACCTGCGGCGCGCGCTCGTTGACGGCGTCGCCGAACGCGTTCGTGCCCTGCTCGGCCGCTTCCAGGCCGCCCTCGGCCGCCTGCTGCGCGCCCTGGCCGGCCGGCTCGAGCTCGGCGACGGCCTGCGCGTGGTCTCCTGGGCCTCGCCGCCGAGCGTGCCCAGCTCCTCCTCCGCCTTCTCGACCAGCTCCGACACCGCGCGCGCCAGCTCGATCCAGTCCTGGTCGATCCCGTCGCCCAGGCCGTCGATCTGTCCCCTTGAGCCGGGTGAAGCCCTGCCGGGCCTCCTCGACCTCGTCGTCGACCGTCTTCAGCTTGCGGACCAGCTCGTCCGCCGCGACTTCCAGGTTTGCCACGCTGCCGTCCTCCTAGTCCCGCGCGCTCACTGCCAGGTGATGCCGGCCGTGTCCGCGGCCTGCTTCACCTGCTCGACGCCCGACCTGCATGTGGGGATGCGCTCCAGCAGCTCCGTGAAGTGCTGCGCTGCAGCGGCTCGCGGCCCGTCCGGCAGTCCTCCTGCGCCTGCGCCACCGCCTCGCCCAGCCCGGTGAGCGCGGTGCCGACCTCGGCCATGGTGCGCTCCAGCGCCTCGGTCACCTCGGCCTGCACGCGCGCGCGCAGGCTGGCGACCAGCGCGTCCTTGCGCGGTGCCCACGTCCGCGACCACCGCGTCCAGACGCCGCCTTCGTGCGCGTCGCGCATGTCGCCCAGCCGGTTCTTGGCTTCCGTGATGCGGCCCGCACGTCGCCCAGCAGGGCCTCCATCTTGTCGCCCAGCTCGGTCGTCGCCTCCTCCAGCGTCGTGCGTCCCTGGTGAGGGCCTCGTCCACCGATTGCGCCGCGGCCTCGGCCCGCTTCCACCGCGCTGTCCAGCTCGCCGCGCTGGGTCTGCATGTCCTGGCCCAGCTGGTCCAGCGCCTGGCCCGCCTCCTGCTGCGCGGCCTCCGTGCGCGAGCCCATCTCCTGCACCTGCGTCTTCAGGTCGTCGATGGACTCCCCGCCGACCGCAGCGCGGAGCGCGCAGCTCGCCCTGGCCGTCGGACAGCGCCGAGAGCGCGTCGTCGACGGCGCTCTCCGCCGCGTCCAGTGCCTGGGCCCAGCTGCTGGTTCATCTCGTCCGCGCCGTCGTGCACGGACTCCAGCGCGGTGCGCACGCGGCCCAGCAGGTCGCGGCCCTGCTCTTCCTTCTCGCCCAGGTCCTCGAGCAGCTCGCGCACCGCCTTCTGGAAGTCGTCCGCCTCGTGCGACACCCCTCGATCTTGGCGGGAACCGCGGGGACGGCGCGCTCTCGAGGATGGGCAGCGTCTCTTGCAGGGAGGTCATCGTCTACTCCAGGGCCTTCAGGAGGTCCGCGATCGTGTCGATGACCGCGAGGGCCTTCTCCAGGTCGTCCACCAGGACCGCCAGCTCGCCGGTCGCGGGCCGCGCGCGTCCTCCGCGCAGGCCTGCAGCTCGTCCAGCTCGGCGAGGATGGGGCGGAACGCGTCGGAGAGGACGGCTTCCACGGGCTCCGTGAGCTCGTCCTGGATCATCACGTGTCCACCGCGACCGAGGCCTCGACGAACATCCGCTCGACCTCGTCGACCAGCTCGGTCTCCTCGCTCGTGATCCCGCCCGTCCAGCCGTCGTAGAGGCCGATCAGCTCGCCCGCCTTGGCGCGGCAGAAGGCGTCGATGTCGTCGCCCACGCCGTCCAGCGCGGCCACGCCGTCTCCGGCGTCCGTCTCGATCGCGGACTTCTGGTCCGCGACCGCGGCTGTTGCCGTCTGGTCGATCTCGCCGGTGGTGTCGGTGTAGGCGCCGGTCGCGCGCGTCTCAACTCGGCCACGGCCCCGTCAGCTCGTCGAACGCGGCCTCCGCCTGCTGCTGGTCCTCCGCCAGGGGCGGACTCGACCTGGCCCACTCGTGGTCTCCAGGCCGCCGAAGCCGTCGTCGGCCAGGCCGGAGTGCGCCTCCTCGATGCGCGCGCTGCCGTCCTCCAGCACGGAGTCGAACTCGCCCTGCTCCCGCTCGATCTCGCTCTGGGCGCGGGCCATGCGCTGGTCCGCCGGCGCGCCCTCCTGACGCAGCGACTGGATCTGCTCCAGCGCGTCGTGCTCGGAGCCCGTGAGGTCGTCTCTCGAAGTCGGAGAGGGCCGAGGAGAGTCCTCGATCGCGCCCTGGTGCTGTCGCTGTCGAGGTCCTCGATGCCGTCCGCCTGGTCCTCGAGGGTCGACGCGTGCTCGTGCACCTCCTCGATGGTGGAGGTCAGCACGCCGATGAACCGCTGCAGGGTTCTCGACGCTGTCGTCGTATCCGCCGCTCGTCGCCATGCCGCTAGCCCAGCCTGCTCGACTGCCTCGAACGCCGCCCGCGCTCCAGCTCTTCCAGGAGACGGGCAGCACGCCGCGCACGCGGTCAGCGCTTCCTCCGCCGCTGCCGGTGAGGGCCGTCCCTGCTCGCCCGCGCGCTGGCCCAGCAGCTCCAGGCTGTCCTGCAGCGTGGCTGGATGGAGGCGGCCACCTGGTGCGCCGCCCTCAACCGCGAACGCGGTCTTGGGCGCCTCCATCGTCTCGCCAGTGCTTCACGAGCAGCCCGGTTCGCCGGCGTCCACCATCGCCGTCGTCTGGTCGGCCAGCGCGATTCTCTCCGTACGCTCCCACCCACTCAGCGCGCCTTTTCCTGTGCCGCCGACTCTGAACTCGTCGAGCGCCGTGGAGAGCTCACCCTGCTTCCTCGCTTCCCAGCGCCGCCTGTGCCTCCTGGACGGCCTTGCCGAACCGGTCCACCGCCTGTCCGGCCTCCCGCAGCTTCTTCGCGGCGATCGGCTCCTGGGTCGCCTGCACCTTGGCGCCCATGTGGTCGCGTTCGTGACTCGGTCCCCACGGCCTGCAACGTCTCGCCCATCGCCCTCGCCTGAGCCGCGCCTCCTGCCGCTGCAGCTCCTCGAAGCTTCCCCCGCACGTGCAGCAGCAGGTCGCTCACGTCCGCTGCGCACCGCGGTCGCGCCTCTTCCGCGAGGGCGTCCAGGTCCGAGACCGCCTCCCGCCGCGCGCTCTCCAGCGCACGTTCTCCGGCGGCGTCCAGCCGGTCGGTCAGCGCCTGCAGGCGGCTGCAGCACCTGCGACGCGCCGCGCGAGGCGTGCTCGCAGGCGCGCGTCGGCCCTGCCTGCCAATCGAGCGCGATGGCGGCCACCGCGGTGGCGTCGAGCTCGTCTCGACAGCGCGCTGCGCACTGGCGCTTCCGGGCCTCCTCGAAAGCAGTTCGTTCATCTCTGTCCATTGGTCACCTATGGCTTGGGAGCCGCTTGCGACGACGCTTCCGCCCGGCGGCGCTCGTACTCCGCGACGGCAAGGTCAGGCTTGCGTCGGAGGTGCTCAGGAAGGAGAAGTCGCCGTCGGCGCTTCTCCACCACCAGCGGCCCGGTGCCCGGGATCGCGTCCATCTGGCCCCCCGACCGCAGGTACTCCTTCGTGCCGAACGTGAAGACCCAGCCCCAGCGTCCTCTTCGATCGTGTCGTCCTCGTAGAGGGACGAACTCCGTGCCTTTCCTTGAGCCCCGCGCGGGACGGCCTGGCGGGCGATCTCGAAGCGCGCGCTGCGCTGCAGTGACAGGCCCCCGGAGTGGGCGGGGAGGTGTCGTCGTCATGATCCAGGACCGGCGGACGGATGATTCGCGGCGTTCCGGTGAGTGTCGCGGGCTCACCCACGACTCACGGCGGGCGACCCGGGTCACGACCGGCCCTTACCTCCGGAGGGTGTTGCGTCCGAAGCGGTTGGGCAGTCGTCCGCATCACTACGGCGCGGCGGGCCGGGAAGTTCCGGCTCATCGCTTCTCCATCACCTTCATCCACAGCTCGTCGAAGAACGCGCCCGGCTTGCGCGCCTTCACGTCGAACACGATCTGCCCCGTGTGGAGCGACCAGTGGCGTGGGCGACGCGGAGCACGATATGTCGCCCAGCGCGTGCGACGCGTCCCCCCAGCCTCCGGTGCGTCCGAGCAGGCGGTCCGGGAGAGGTCGGCCAGGAGACGCGGTCCGGCTCGGCCAGCGCACTCGATCGAGCGCGTGCAGCGGAGTCGGCGCGGGGCACCGGCTCCCTTCTCCGCGAACTCGGCGGGCCGGTCGCGCGCGTAGTCCGAGCCGCCGATGCCGCGGCCCAGGAAAGCCGCGTCAGAGCCGCGCAGAGGTGGAGGGACCAGGGTTGCCCACGGAGTTGCTCGTCTCGTGCGCGCGCGCTTCACAGCTCGGCCCTCCGAGCGCGGCACAGGCAGGCGCGGACCTGCTCGGCCAGGCCCACCCAGGCGCTTCCGAAAGCGTCCTCGATCAGCAGCGTTCCCACTTCGTTCATCTGCGACGCCTGCCTCCGCTCGGCCGCGATCTGCTCCACCTCTTCCCGGGCGTCCACACCGCAGGGATGAACTGGAGCCGCGAGGACAGCTCCGGGACGTCGAGGCACGCGCTGGCCGCGCCCGCGGCGACAGGTCCAGGCGGAGCTGCTTCAGCTGGTGCTCGGCCACTTCGCGCCGCACGCGCAGCCGCTCGAGCACGCGCACCGCCTTTGGCGATGGCTTCCTCGCGGCCCACGCAGCACCTCGAGCTGCGCGCTCGAACAGCCGCCGGTCCTCCGGCGCAGGTCGGCGCGCTCCAGCGCGCGTGCGCGTCCCGCGACCGACGCGGCCAGGGCGGCGCGCTCGTCGCTCGGACGGTCTGCTCCTCGAGGTCGGCCTGGCGCGCGGCTAGGTCAGCTTCGTCACGCTTCAGGATGCCGTCCACGTCGGCGATGCAGCCGCGGCAGCCGTCCCTGCCCCGCCTGCTCGATGAGCGTCGCGCACGCGCGCCGGCTTCCTGCGCGACCGGCGAATCCGGCAAGGTGCCGCCGGCAGCGCCCTGCGCCTCGCGAGCAGGCTCGATCGCCAGCGCCGGCGGGCCTCCGTACCGGCAGCGCCGCCAGAGCGTCACCACGGCGCGGCCCACGGTGCTCGAGCGCCTGCATCGGCCAGCACGGCGTGCCCCAGATCGCCATCCAGAACGGGAAGATGGCCCTCGGTCGAGTACATCACCACGCCGGTGATGAAGAAGCCCGCTGAAGTGCGCCGAACGGCGCGCGCAGCAGCGCGTGGCGGGCCGCCTCGCGCGGGTCGCCCGACCGTCGGCACCCTCGCGCCGGTAGACGCGGCATGTCGAAGAGCGGCTGCCAACTGCTCCTCGCCGTCGCGTCGCGACGAGCTCCATCCCGGTCAGCTTGCCGCTTGGCGGATGCATGGGCCGCGAGCCTGCCTCGTCGTAGCTCCTGCACCTGGTCGTCCGCCTGGACGTGATAGACCGCGAGACCGACGCGCGCGGACGCCGGCGGCAGCACCTCCACTGAGCGCGCGCGGCGGCTGCGTGATCACGGGCGGGCTTCGAGCGGCGAGCGGCCCGGACGCGACCGGCCAGCGGGCCGCCAGCCTCGGCAGGCCGAGGCTCGTCCGTCTCTCGTGAACCGGCGCGCGCGGGTCCTTCTGGAGGCAGCGCGCGACCAGCGACTCCAGGGCGGCGCGGCACGTCCGGCGCAGCCGGCCCAGCGGCTCTGGGTCGCGCTCGATCACGGCCGCCAGCACCTGGGCCGGCGTGTCGCGGCGGAACGAGGGACGGCCCGTCGCCATCTCGTGCAGGATCAGGCTCCGAGCGAGAACTGGTCGGTGCGGTGGTCGACCGAGCGCGCCGGCTCGCCTGCTCGGGCGACATGTACTCGAGCGTGCCCATGCAGCGTGCCGGCCTGCGTCCCGTGGCGCGACAGCGTCTCGCCGGCGCGTCGACGGTCGCCGAGCGGCGCGGCCACCAGCTTGGCCAGGCCGGAAGTCGAGGATCTTCAGCGACCCCGTCCGGCGTGACCATCACGTTCTCGGGCTTGAGGTCGCGATGCGACGATGCCCGCGCGGTGCGCGCTTGGCCAGGCCGTCGCGCGAGCTGCGCGCCGAGGTCGAGCAGCTCGTGGATGGGCAGCGGGCCTCGCGCCAGGCGGCGGCGCAGCGTCTCGCCCTCGACGAGCTCCATCACGACGTAGTGCGCGCCCCGGCTCTGCCGCCTCGCCGACGTCGTAGATCGTGACGATGTTGGGATGGTTGAGGGCGGAGGCCGCGCGCGCCTGGCGGTCTGAAAGCGCCGGTGCAGCAGGTCGGGTCGGCGCCGGCGCGCAGGGCGCCGAGGGCCACCGTCCGGCCCAGGCGCGTGTCCCGCGCCCGGTAGACACTGCCCATCTCCGCCGGAGCCCAGGCGGTTTCACGATCACCTCATGAGCGTCGATGCGGGTGCCGGGCCCTGGATGGGGTTGTCCACTTGTCGGTTCAGGTGGCCGCGCGGCGGGCGCCGCGGACGGGGTGCAGCCCAACGACGCGGGCCCCTCGCCAGGTCGGCGCGCAGTGCGCGCGCGCGGCGTCCGGTGCGCGCGGCCCGGCGTCCGGGCGCCCAGGCGGCGAAGGGACCGCGGTCGCGAGCAGCAGCCCGACCACGGCGGCGAAGCGTCAGGGGATCGCGCGCGGCCACGACGGCGTAGAGGAAGCTCCGACAGCGAACCTCGGCCCCGAGAGCTGCCGCGGCCCCCGGCCCGACCGCGAGCCCGGCCAGCACCAGGCGCAGGCTCTGCCCACCACCAGGCCGAAGATCTCGTCGCGACGCGCCGATGGCGAGGCGCACGCCGATCTCGTACGTCCGCTGCGCGACACCTGGTAGGACACCATCCTGTACGTCCCGATGGCCGCCAGCAGCAGCGCACGCACCCGGCGAACGCCGGCGAACAGTCCACGTCATCGACGCGCGGCTCCGCCACCGACGTGGCGACGACCGCGTCCATGGGGCGGCACCTCGCCCGCGGGCAGGTCGGGGCTCATGCTGGCGATCAACGGGCGCAGGCGCGGGCGCGACCTCGGACGCGGCACCCTCCACCCGGCCAGCAGCGTCATCGCCCTCGGGATCCGGCGGTCGAGCGCGACCGATTGCGGGTACGGCATGTAGAGGGCGCCCGCGATGGCCTCGGGGGCGCGCGGCCGGAGAGCGCGTACTGCCGTACGTCGCCGGCCACGCCCACCACGGTCCGTCGGGCGCGCGTCCCAGACACGACGCGGATCGTCTTGCCGATCGGGTCCTGTCCGGGCCAGAAGCGGCGGGCGGTGGCCGCGCCGACGATCACGACCGGCCAGCGTGTCCTCGCCGTCGGTCTCCTCGAACGACCGGCCCTGCAGCAGCGGGATGTGCATCAGGCGGAAGTAGCCGGGCGTCACCGCGCCTGCCCACAGGAGCGTCGCCTGCGCGTCCCCGGCCTGAGCGGATGCCCTTCCAGCTCGACGGGCAGCAGCGGCTGCTCGCCGCCCAGCGGCACCGCGTTCTCGCCAGGGCGGCGTCCGCGACGCCCGCGGTCTCGTGCGTGTCCGGCGCAGCAGCTCGTCGGTAGAGCGCGATGCACGGCGCGACGCTCGTCGCAGGCGGACGCGCCCGGGGTACACGCGTGACCGTGAGGGTCTGGCCGGACCGGAAGCCCGGATCGGCCTGGCGTGAGGCCCCACAGCGTGCGGATCAGCAGTCCGGCGCCGATGGTCAGGACGACGGCGAGCGCGACCTCGGCGGCGATGAACGCGCCGCGCGGGCCCGCACGCCGGCGCGCGGGAGCGAGCGCTGCCCGCCGGACTTCATGGCACCCGCGAGGTCGACGCGCGAGGCGTTGAGAGCGCGGGCACCAGTCCCGAACAGCAGCCCGCACAGCGACCGACAGGACGGTCACGAACCCGAGCGCGGCCGCCGTCGATGTGCGCGGCCCGCGCAGAATCCCCGGCGTCCTCGGAGCAGCAGCGCCTGCACGCCGGCCAGCGAGGCCCAGGCCAGGAGCACGCCCGAGCGCGCCGCTCCAGCAGCCGAGAGCGCGACGCTCTCGGTGAGGAGCTGGCGCACGATGCGCCCGCGGCCCAGCGCCGAGCGACGCGCGCAGGGCCATCTCCTTCTGGCGCGGCGGCGGCGCGGGCCAGCAGGAGGCTCGCGACGTTCGCGCACGCGATCAGCAGCACGAGCGCGACCGCGGACTGCAGGACCAGCAGCTTGCAGCCGTACGTCGCGCACCAGGTCGTCCTGGAGCGGGATCGCGGCCGCGTGCGGCGTTCCAGCTCGGGCGCGGGCCAGGGGAACTGCCTCCCGATCTCGTCCACCAGGCGGCGCAGCTCCTGGTGGGCCTGCGCGCGCGTGGCTCCGGCCGCAGGCGCGCGACCAGCGGCATCCAGCCGAACCCCCAGTAGTCCTCGGTCTGCGTCGCGTCCATGCGCAGCGGGATCCATAACTGGGCCGAGGCGGACGGGAAGCGGAACCCGGCCGGCATCACGCCGACGACCTGGCAGTCCACGCCGCCCAGCGAGAGCGTGCGGCCCACGACGGACGGGTCGGACCCGAAGCGCGCCCGCCACAGCGCATGACTGAGCACCACGATCCCGTCGCGTCCAGGCCGGTCGTCGCCCGCGTCGAACGCGCGGCCGAGTGAGGGCCGGGCGTTCGAGCACGCGCGAAGAGGTTCGCGGACACGGCGCTGGCGGTGAGCCGCACCGCGTCGCCCTGGCCCGTGAGGTTGAGCGCGAAGTCGGCCGACGCGCCCGCCACGTCCATGGTGCGGCTGCGCTCCTGGAGGGCCGCGAGCGCGCCCTTCGGGTAGAAGCCCGCGAGCCGCACCAGCCGGTCCGGCTGCGGATAGGGCAGCGGCCGCAGCAGCACGCCGTCGACCAGGCTGAACAGGGCCGCGTTGGCGCCGATGCCGATGCCGAGCGACAGCACGGTCACGGCCGTGAAGGTGGGCGAGCTGCGCAGCCCGCGCAGCGCGATCCGCGCGTCCTGCGCCAGCGACTCAGGCGCGCGAAGGTCCAGGCCTCGCGACGCAGGCCTCCTTGAGCGCGAACGCGCGGCCGAAGCGCCGCTCGGCCGCCTCGCGTGCCGCGTCTGCCGGGAGTCCCTCCGCCGCGTAGTGATCGGCCCGGAGCTCGAGGTGGAAGCCGCAGCTCCTCCTCCAGCTCGCGCTCCAGCCGCCGGCGGCGGAAGAGCGCACTGGCCTTCGACCAGGCGACGCTCGCCCGCTCGCGCAGCCGCATGTCAGGCGGTCTCCATGATGCGCGCCACGCCCGCCGTCATGCGCGACCAGTAGCTCGCTTCCTGCGTGAGCTGCCGCCGGCCCTCCGCCGTCAGCCGGTAGAACGCGCGCGTCGGTTGTTCTCGGAGGTGCCCCAGCTCCGCGGCCAGCAGGCCGCCTCACCTCCAGCCGGTGGAGCGCGGGATAGAGCGCGCCCTCCTCCACGCGCAGCGCGTCCTCGACGTGCGCTGGATGAACTCGGCGATCGCGTAGCCGTGGAGCGGGCCCCGGCTCACCGTCTCGGAGGATCAGCATGTCGAGCGTGCCCGGCATCAGCTCGCCGGACGCGTCCTTGCTCAATCGCTTGAACATGTGGCGGTCTCCCATAAGCAGCTAGAGAACAATATGGGCGCCGGCCGCGCCGGCCGCAAAGCGGTTTCGCGTCAGCGGTACGCGGCGGCCTGGATGCCGTAGAGCTCGGCGTACGGGCCCGGCCGCGCCATGAGCTCCTCGTGCGTCCCCACCTGCGACGACGCGGGCGCCGTCCAGCACGACGATGCGGTCGGCCATGCGCACCGTGCTAGAAGCGGTGCGACACCAGGACGGTGATGCGCCCGTGGCCGGCGGGGACCGCGCGCGCGGCCGCGGCGTAGCGCTCGAACAGCGCGTGCTCGGTCTCGGCGTCGAGCGCGGCCGTCGGCTCGTCGAGCACCAGCAGCAGCGGGTCGGTCGCGCATGAAGCCGCGAGCGAGCGCCAGCTTCTGCCACTGGCCGAACGACGACCTCGACGCCGCCCGGCCACGTCGGGCCCGAGCTGCGTGTCGAGGCCCGGCCGGCAGCCGCGCTACCACGTCGCCCGCGCCCGCGCGCTCGACCGCCGCCGTGACCGCCGCGCGTCGTCGCGAGGCGGGACAGGTCGCCCAGGCCGACGACCTGGCGCGCCGGCAGCTCGAAGCGGAAGAAGTCCTGGAACGCGCCCGCGAGCCGCGCGCGCCAGTCCTCGGCGGCACGCGGGCGAGCGGCGCGCCGTCCACCAGGATGCGCCCTGACGTCGGCTCGTACAGCCGGCACAGCAGCTTCACGAGCGTCGTCTTGCCGGCGCCGTTCTCGCCCACCAGCGCGACGACCGAGCCCGCGGGCAGGTCGAGATCGACCGTCGCTCGAGCACCAGGCGGTCGGTGCCCGGATACGCGAAGGACACGCCGTCGAGGCGGATGCCGTCCCGCAGCGCTCGCGGGCGCGGCCTGGTCGCCGGCGCCGGCCAACGACGCCGCGTAGTCCTCGAGCCACGCCAGCCGCCGCGAGCCGTCGAGCCAGATGCCGCGCAGGAAGCCGATCTCGCCGACGGTGGCGCCGATGTACGGCGAGAGCCGCGCCGCCGGCCGCGAGCACCAGCAGCACCGAGCCCGCGGGCGCCCGCAAGCCGGCCGCGACCCACACGATCGGCGCCCACGTAGCGCGGCCGCCGAAGATCGTCCAGGCCAGCGCGTGCCACCACGCGCTGTGCCAGCGGGCGGATGCCACGGGCCCGTACCAGCGCTCCCAGGCCGCGCGCCGGTCGCGCCACGAGGCGCGGTCCGATGCGGGTCACGCGCACCTCCTTGCCGGGCGCGGCGGTGGTCGCGGTCAGGAAGAGATGGCGGGCCAGCCGGCCGGAGCGCGCGCCCTCTCCTCCGCGCCGCGCTCGACGCCGGGACGCCAGGTCGACGTCGAGCACGGTCGGCACCGCGAAGACGGCCAGCAGCGCCAGCGCGGGGTGGATCGACACCAGCAGGCCCAGCGCGACGGCCAGGCGCAGGATCAAGCCGCAGGTCGAGAAGACCGACATGTACATGTGGTCCAGCACGAACACCTGGTCGCGCAGGACGGAGAGGCGGTCGAGGTACTCGGGCCGCTCCTGGTGCGCGATGGTCGCGATGCGGGCCTGCAGCCGCGGCCACGTGCGACTCCAGCGCGATCGTCACGCTGGTCGCGGAACCGCCGCTGCACGCGCGTGCTGACCGTCGCGCAGGAACCAGGTGGCGGTCGCCGGTGAGCGCCGAGGCCGATCGCGGACACGACCAGCCGGCGGCGGTCGCCCGCGAGCACGCCGTCACCCAGCAGCTTGATCCAGACCGCCAGCAGCACGTCCGGCAGCGCCGCCAGCTGCGAGAGCGCGAACGAGGCCAGCCAGCATGCCTCGGCTCGTGCCGGTAGCCGAGCTTCAGCAGCCGCCACATCGAGGAGAGCGCGGGCGGCAGGCTCGGCGCGCGGTCAGGCGAGGCGCTCGTAGGCCGCTCCTTCCTCGTCCGTCGGTGGCGCCGAAGCGCCTGCGCCTGCAGCTCGAACATCGTGCGATAGCGGCCGCCCAGCGCCATCAGCTCGTCGTGCGTGCCGAGCTCGATCACGCGGCCGTGCTCCAGCACGCAGATGCGGTCGGCCTGGCGGACGGTCGAGAAGCGGTGCGAGATCAGGATCGTGGTGGCCTGGCGCGTGGCGGCCAGGATGCGGCTCGAAGATCTCGGCCTCGCCGCGCACGTCGAGCTGGGCCGTCGGCTCGTCGAGCAGCACCAGGCCGGCGCCCATGCCGCACCGCGCACAGCGCGCGCGCCAGCGCCACGCGCTGCCACTGCCCGCCGGAGAGGTCCGTGCCGCCGTCGTAGCCGCGCGGCGAGCGGCGTGTCGAGCGCCGCGAGGCCTCGGCGCCCGGCCGTCGCGCAGCGCTGCCTTCACCACGTCGTCGGGCGCGCCGCCCGGCGCGACGTTGTCGCGCAGCGGCAGCTCGAAGCGGATGAAGTCCTGGAACACCGCGGTGACGCGCGAGCGCCAGGCGTCCACGTCGAGGTCGCGCAGGTCCGCGCCGTCCACCTCGATCGCGCCCTGCCTGCGGGTCGTACAGCCGGCACAGGAGCTTCGCCAGCGTGGTCTTGCCCGCGCCGTTCTGGCCCACGATCGCGAGCGACGTGCCGGCGGGGATCGTGAGGTCGAAGCCCGTCGAGCACCGGCCGCGCGCCGCCCGGATAGGCGAAGGTCACGTCCCGGAAGCGGATCTCGCGCTGCGGTGCACGAGCGGCGCTCGCGCGCCACGCGCCGCCAGCGCGCCGCGCTCGGCCATGGCCGGCTCGAGGCGCAGCACCGCCGCCACCGGCGCGCGCCGCCGCCGTCGAGCGCCCAGCTCAGCCCGCCGAAGGCGATGGCGCTGGTGCCCACCGCGCGCTGCGCGAACGCGATCACGCCGAGCCAGGTCCAGCCGCCACGCGGCCGCCGCGGGCGAGCGAGCCGAAGACCACGACGTTGCGCCAGCGTCACGAGCAGCAGGCTCCACAGCAGGGGCTTCTCGCGCAGGCGCGTCGCCGCGGTACTGCAGCTCGTGCAGGCGCGTGCGCCGGGCGACGAAGCGCTCCATCACCCAGTCGACGAGGCCGAACAGGCGCAGCTCCTTCGCCGCGGGCGGATCGACCGCCAGCCGGTACGCGTAGTCGGCATGCGCTGCGCGCGCGCGGACCTCCTCGCGTGTTGCGGTCGTGCCAGACGGCGCTCTCGCGCAGGAGCCAGTGCGTGGCGAACCAGGCGCCCGCCAGCAGCGGCGGCGCCCACCACGCGTAGGCGAACAGCAGCGCCGCCGACGCGACACCGATCACCGACTCGCGCCAGCTCGTCCGCGATGAAGTCCAGGTTGATGTGCATGGGCGGGCCGGTCATGCCGAGGTCGAAGTCGCGCGCGACCGTGAGGTCGCCGGTGAGCTTCGGATCCTCGAGGTGGCCCATGCCCGGCGGGCCGACGCACGCCTCGGCCAGCCGGTCGTTCAGCCAGGCGGCGACGCCGGCTGCCCAGGTTGGCGCTGATCGCCTGCTGGATCGGGGTTCAGCACCTGGAGGAGGACGAACACGACGCCGATCAGGGCGAGCGGAGCTGTCAGGCGTCGCCGCCCTGGACGGCGCCGACCAGCGCGCCCATCGCGACGGCGAACACGGCCGGCAGCACTCCGCGCAGGCAGCAGGACGACCCACCACGCGGTACGCCAGCCCGCGCGCCGCCCGTGGCAGCACGCGGAAGAACGTCCACTTCTCGCGCTCGCGCCACTTCCGGAGCATGGAGAGACCGCTCAGCGCTTGGGGTCCGTGACGACGATCGTGCGCGCGCCGCGAAGTCGCCCCAGCCGCTGCCAGTTCTCGGTGAACGCGACCAGGGAAGCCGACCAGGAAGTTGAAGAAGCCGTCCACGAACGCGAGGAAGTTGCGCAGGAGCGCGCGGCCGAACCCGCAGGGCTGCAGGTCGGTGCCCACCACCCGGATGCCCATGAGCCACTTGCCTGGCGTCTTGCCGAAGGCCCTCAGGTAGCTGTACGCGACCAGGAGCAGGGCCGAGAACATGAAGGCGACCAGGAACCCTCCCAGGAAACCAGAGCGGGAACATCGCGCCGCCGTTGTCGAGCATGGTCTCGGGGTCGGCGAACACACGCAGGAACCAGACGGCCGGCACCGCGAAGGCCAGGATCGCGGGCACCGCGTCCACCAGCTGCGCGACGGCGCGCTGCCAGAGCGTCGCGAAGTCCCGCTGCACGCCCTCGTGCTCGTACTGCCCCACGCGGTGGCGGCGCATCTGGGCCGTCAGCACCAGCGCGAGCACCAGCGACAGCAGGATCGGCAGGGCCTGATCACCAGCATGAACAGGCATCATGTTGGGCGCGAACGGAAAGGCGCCCGGCTTGCGAACCGTGCGCACGACGCGGCCGTCCACGATCTCGCGCAGTCGCAGGCTTCCCGGCATCGTCTCCCGAGACCAGGAACAGGCGCCCGGGGGCCGCGAGGGGCCGCCATTCGCTCCACGACATCTCCCCGCCTCCGAGGTCCACGGCGCTCGCGCCGCGGCCCGCCGGGAGCGAGTGTCACGACCCTCGACCCCATCGGTGCGGGCCCCGCTCCTGCATGGCGGCGACGATCAGGGGGCCCCGCCCAGCGCCAACACTCGCCATTCGCAGGCGCACGACTCCTCCAGCGCAGGCCGCCACTCGCCTCCCGCGAGCTCCCGGTAGAGGATCGAGCACCGCCGGGGCGACTCGCTGCACAGCTGCGCGAACAGCGTACGCTCGCCCGTCCGCCCTCCTGCGCCTCGATCGCGCGCAGCGCGCCCATCTCCGTCGGCAGGTCCAGCGACAGCTCAGCGCTCGACCCACTCGGCCTGCGTGCCCCGCACGCGCAGCGTGTGGCAGCGTGGCGGTGCGTCCCAGGGTGACGACCGCGGGCGCGCCGCCGTAGGCGAAGGGATGCGAGGCCCGCGGTGGTCGCTCGGTCCCGGCGAGCGTCGTGACCGCGCCGCCTTCGTAGTAGCGGACGCCGTCCTCGCCGACGATCCAGAGCCGCGCGCCGGTCGCCAGCAGCGCGGGCACCTCTCGGCGCGAGGTCTCGCCGAGGGCCACGGGAGGGCCGCCGCGCTCGAGGTCCGTCGTGCGCACGTGCACGAGCGCCTGCACCGACTTGGTATTCTCGAGAGTCGGTCCAGTTGACCCGCGAGGTCTGCTCGACGAACCAGACCTGGTCCCGCCACCACGCGGACTGGTCGAGCGCGGCCACCTTCAGCTCCTGCCGCGTGAACATGGGCATCATGATCATGCGAACATGAGCATCGCCGGCAGCATGGTCTGGCCGATGAAGACGGCGGCGCCCAGGATTCCGGCGGCCAGCGTGAACCGACGCTTGGAGTCCTCCGAGAGGTAGCCGGCAGGGGGCACTGGGCCGAGCATACTGCGGAGCGGCTAACCCTTTCGAGGCATGCGGCAACGCCTCCGGCGGTGGTAGCCCAAAAGCCTTCGATCCTGTGATGCGCCCTCGGCGCCCTGCGCCTAACGTGGAGGCATCGCTGTCCACTTCGGCAGCGGGAAGGCAGACCATGGCCACGGCCTCGGCGATCCGGCAGCAGTCCCCGAACACCCTCACCACCCCGGACGGGACGCAGATCCTATTTCAAGGACTGGGGCACGGGCCAGCCCGCGTGGTCTTCAGCCACGGCTGGCCGCTGACCGCCGACGCCTGGGACGACCAGATGCTGTTCCTGGCGCCAGCGCGGCTACCGGTGCATCGCGCACGACCGGCGCGGCCACGGCCGCTCCAGCCAGCCCTGGAACGGCAACGACATGGACACCTACGCCGACGACCTCGCGGCGCTCGTCGAGGCGCTCGACCTCGAGGACGCGGTCCACGTCGGGCACTCCACGGGCGGCGGCGAGGTCGCGCGCTACATCGGCCGCCACGGCACGCGACGCGTGGCGCAAGGCGGTGCTGGATCGGCGCCATCCCGCCGCTGATGCTGAAGACGGCGGCCAACCCGGGCGGCCTGCCGATCGAGGCCTTCGACGCGATCCGCGCGGGCGTGCTGGCCGACCGCTCGCAGTTCTTCAAGGACCTCACGGTGCCGTTCTACGGCGCCAACCGGCCCGGGCGCCAAGGTCTCGCAGGGCGTGCGCGACTCGTTCTGGCGCGCAGGGCATGCAGGGCGGGCTCAAGGGCGTCTACGATTGCATCAAGCGTCTTCTCGGAGACCGACCACACCGAGGACCTCGAGCAGTTCGACGTGCCGACGCTGTTCATCCACGGCGACGACGACCAGATCGTGCCCATCGGCGCCGCCGCGCATGCGCGGCGTCGCGGATGGTGAAGGGCGCCGTGCTCAAGGTCGTACGAGGGCGGCGGCCACGGCCTGACCGCGACCCACAAGTGACCGCGATCAACGAGGACCTGCTCGCGTTCCTGAAGAGCTGATTCGCGGATAATCCGGACCTGGCATGGGGCACCGGCGAACCGGACCACGCGAAGGGCTGGCGGCGGCGCTTGCGTCGCCGCCACTGATGCTCGCGGGCGTGCCAGGACACGGAGGCGCAGGTCCGGCGCGTCGAGTTCACGCGGGTGCCCCGCGCGAGCCGGGGCGGGCCAGACTCGCGTCTCGAGAGCATCGAGGGCCGCGCGGTCGGCGCTCGGCCGGGCCAGCGCATCGTGCTCTACGCGCGGAGCGGGCCTGGTCGTCCAGCCGTTCACCGACGCGCCGTTCGACGGACGTGGAGGCCGACTCGCGATGGGCCGCAACCGACGCGCCAGGGCACCGAGCACGCGCGCGCCGCTGGTGGAGCCGGGCCACCAGCCGGCGGCGCGGCTGGACGCGCTGCCCGAGGCCGGCGGGACCGTGCTGGCGGTGGCGGCGGTGCCGGCACACCGCAGCCGTGGCAGACGCTTTGGTTCCGCGGCGTGTGCGTGGCCGCCTCGCGCTGGCACTGGCCGCGTCCTTCCGCTGGCGCATGGGCACGTCCTGCGCCAGGTGAACCTGCGCTTCGAGCGAGCGCTTTGGCCGAGCGCACACGCGCATGCGCAGGAGCCGCACGACACGCCGCTGCAGGGCTTCACGAGCGCGTCCGATGCAGCTGCACCTGCGCTCGCGCGCTGCCGGAGGCGTCTGCCAGAGAAGACCCACCTGGCGCGCGTGCTGGCCATGATGCGCCAGGTGATCGAGGAGGGGCCGGCAGGCGCTGCTGGGCTGCGCTCCTGACCGCGGCGAGCAGGACGACCGGAGCCGTGCGGCGGCGCATCCGCGACGAGATGGACGTCCCGAGCCGACCGCGTTCCGCGTGTCGGTCGAGGGTGAGGTGCGCGCGCTCAACCCGCTCATCCGGCGACGAGGTCTACCGCATCGGACGCGAGGCCCTGGTGAACGCCCATCCGCCACGCGCGGGCCGGGGCCATCGGCGCCGTCATCGGCTTCGGGTCGCGCGACCTGCGGCTGGTCGTGCAGGACGACGGCTGCGGCATGGCGCCGGCCGTGCTGGGCGCGGGCCGCGCGGGGCACTGGGGCCTCTCCGGCATGAAGGGAGCGTGCCCAGCGCATCGGGGCCCGGCTCGAGATCCGCAGCCGCGAGAGGCGCGGGCACGCAGGTCGAGCTGGCGGTGCCGGGCAGCGCTCGCGTTCGCGTCGGGTCCGGCGCCGCCGCGGCTGGTGGGGCCGGCTGCTGGGCGGCGATCCGCGCGCCTCGATCCAGGGAGAGGAGCGAGCCCGATGAGCGCCGAGCCCATCCGCATCATGACCGTCGACGACCACCCGCTGCTGCGCGAGGGCATCGGCGCCATCGTCCGCAGCCAGCCGGACCTGCGGCTGGTCGCCGAGGCCACCAGCGGGCGCGAGGCCATCGAGGCGCTTCCGCGAGCACCGGCCCGACGTGACGCTCATGGACCTGCGGCCTGCCCGACATGAGCGGCATCGATCACGCTCATCGCCATCCGCGGCGAGTTCCCCGACGCGCGCATCGTGATCCTGACCACGTTCGGGGCGACATGGAGATCCGCCGCGCCCTGGGCGCAAGGCGCGCGGGGCTACCTGCTGAAGAGCATGCCGCCTCGAGGAGCTGGTCGAGGGCATCCGCCAGGTGCACGCGGGCCGCAAGCGCATCCCGCCCGAGGTGGGCGGCCCAGCTCGCCGAGTTCGTCGGCGACGAGACGCTCACGCCCCGCGAGATCGAGGTGCTGGCCCAGGTGGCCGCCGGCAACCGCAACCGCGAGATCGGCGAGCGCCTCTTCATCTCGGAGGAGACGGTCAAGGTGCACCCTCAAGCACGTGATGGAGAAGCTGGGCGCCACGCGACCGCACAGCAGGCATCGCCATCCGCGGTGCGCCGCGGCATCATCCACCTGTAGGTCCGACGAGAGCGAGGCGCGTCAGCGCACGGGCGCGGCCTGCGCGAGCGGCACGAGCGGTGCCGGCACGGCGCGATCACGCGCAGCTCGCCCATCAGCCGTGTCGAACTGCTCCGGGTAGAGGCTCTGGCGCGCCGTCCGAGAGCGCCTTGTCGGGATCGTTGTGGACCTCGATCAGCAGGCCGTCGGCCCCGGCCGCGATGGCGGCGCGCGCCATCGGGATCACCTTGTCGCGCCGCCCGGTGCCGTGGCTGGGATCCGACCAGGATCGGCAGGTGGCTGCGCTTCTTCGACCACCGGGATGGCCGAGATGTCGAGCGTGTTGCGGGTCGCGTTCTCGAACGTGCGGATGCCGCGCTCGCACAGGATCACCTGGCTGTTGCCGCCGGCCAGGATGTACTCGGCCGAGAGCAGCCACTCCTCGATGGTGGCGGACAGGCCGCGCTTCAGCAGCACCGGCTTGCGCACCCTGCCCAGCTCCTTCAGCAGGTCGAAGTTCTGCATGTTGCGCGCGCCCGACCTGCAGGCAGTCCACGTAGCGCAGCATCATCTCGATGGTGCGCACGTCCATGACCTCGCTGACCACCGCCAGGCCGAGCTCGTCGGCCGACCTCGCGCATCCAGCTGCAGGGCCGCCTCGCCGTGGCCCTGGAACGCGTAGGGCGACGTGCGCGGCTTGAAGGCGCCGCCGCGCAGCACGCGCGCGCCCGGAGCCTGCGACCGCGCTCGCGCCACGATGCCGACCTGCTCGCGCGTCTCGACCGAGCACGGGCCGGCCATCACGATCACCTCGCGGCCGCCCGACCTCGACGCCCGCCAGCGTCCACGACGGTGTCCTGCGGCCTTGAAGGTGCGGCCGACGAGCTTGTAGGGCTCGGAGATCTTGATCGACCTCGCGCACGCCCGGGATCAGCTCGAGCGAGCGGGATCGATCGACCTGCGCGGCATCGCCGACCGCGCCCAGCACGGTGTGCGTCGCGCCCGGTCGAGCGGTGCACGTCGTAGCCCACGCCCACCAGCGTCTCGATGACGCTTCTGGACCTGCTCCTCGCTCGGCGGCCTGCTCCATCACGATGACCATGTTGCGCTCTCCTTGCTTCTCCTCGTGACCGCCAGCCGCTCCAGCCGGCGGCTCTCGTCGATGATCCGCTCGAACACGCGGCCGCACCGCCATGCGGGTCCAGCGGCCCCGGGTTCTCGCGCATCGACGCGCTCCAGGATCGCGCGCCTCGCGCTCGGGCGAGTAGACGGGCAGCCCCAGCGCCGCGCTTGATGCGTCCGATCTCGACCGCGCAGGCCGAGCGGCTGTTCAGCAGGCCCACCTGAGCTGCGTGTCGATCTGGTCGATGCGCTTCCGCCACTGCTCGATGGCGTGCGCCCTCCGCGGCGCCGCCGCGCTCACATCGCGCTCTTCAGCCATCGCACCTTCTCCGCAGGTCGCCCGTCGGGATCGCTCCTCCAGGAAGCGCACCAGCGCGCTGCCCACCACGACGCCGTCGGCCACCGCGCGGCCGCGGCCGCGACCTGCTCCGGCGTCGAGATGCCGAAGCCCAGCGCCACGGGCTCGTCGCGTGAGCGCGCGCAGGCGCGCGACCAGCGGGCGCGCGTCGTCCGAGAGCGCTCGCTGCTCGCCGGTGACGCCGGTGCGGCTCATGCGCGTAGACGAACCCGCGCGAGGCCTCGGCCACGCGGCGCAGCCGCTCGTCGGGCTGGTGGGCGAGGCCAGGAACACCGTGTCGAGACCGCGCCGCGCGCGCGCCGCAGCCAGTCGTCCGCTTCCTCGGGCGGCAGGTCCGTGACCAGCACGCCGTCGACGCCGGCGTCCTGCGCGTCCGTCGCCAGGCGCTCGAGCCCGTAGCGCGCAGATCGGGTTCAGGTAGCTGAAGAGCAGCGAGCGGCAGGTCGGCTCGACCGGCGGATGCGCGCGCACGGCCTCCAGCACGCTGCGCGAGCGTCGTGCCCCGGCGCAGCGCGCGCTCGCTGGCGCGCTGGATCACCGGACCGTCGGCCAGCGGATCCGAGAACGGCACGCCCAGCTCCAGGACGTCGACGCCGCGCGGCTCCAGCTCGCGCGCGACCTCCACCGTGCGCTCGAGCGACGGGTCGCCCGCCGTCACGAACGCCGACGAAGGCCTTGCGCTCCCTCGCCCCAGCGCCGACGCGAAACGCGTCGCCGATGCGGCTCATCTGGGCCTGCCCGACCACCGCGAGGTCCCTTGTCGCCGCGGCCGCTGAGGTTCACGACGCACGGTCGTGCCCCGCAGCGCGGCGGCGGCTCGCGCGCGACCCAGGCGACGCGCGTGGGCGGACTCCAGCGCCGGCAGGATGCCCTCCGTCTCGGCCAGCAGGTGGAACGCCTCCAGCGCCTCCGTCGTCGCGCACCGAGTCGTAGCGCACGCGGCCGTGGTCGTGCAGGCAGCGCGTGCTCCGGGCCCCACCGCCGGATAGTCGAGGCCCGGCCGAGATCGAGTGCGTCGGCAGCACGTTGCCGGCCTCGTCCTGGAGCAGGTACGTGCGCGTCCCGTGGCAGCACGCCGACGCCGCTGCCCGACGATCCCGAGGAAACGGCGCCGCGTGATCGCCCGGGCTCGACGAGCGGCCGCCCGCCTCGACGCCGACCATCGCGACGGGGTCGCCGAGGAAGGCGCCGAAGAGGCCGATCGCGTTCGAGCCGCCGCCCACGCAGGCCACCAGCACGTCGGGCAGCGCGCCCGTCGCTGCTCCAGGATCTGCGCGCGCGCCTCCTCGCCGATCACGCGCGTGGAAGTCGCGCACCATCATCGGGTACGGGTGCGCGCCCAGCACCGAGCCCGAGCAGGTAGTGCGGTCGTGCGCACGTTCGTGACCCAGTCGCGCATGGCCTCGTTGATCGCGTCCTTGAGCGTGCGCGAGCCCGGAGTCGACGGCCGCGCACCTCGGCGCCGAGCAGGCGCATGCGCGGCACGTTCGGCGCCTGGCGCGCCATGTCCTCGGTGCCCATGTAGACGACGCACTCGAGGCCGAGCAGCGCGCACACGGTCGCGGTGGCGACGCCGTGCTGGCCCGCGCCGGTCTCGGCCACCACGCGCGCGCTTGCCCATGCGCTTCGCCAGCAGCGCCTGGCCGAGCGCGTTGTTGATCTTGTGCGCGCCCGTGTGGCAGAGGTCCTCGCGCTTCAGGAACACGCGGCAGCCGAGCCGCTCCGACAGCCGGTCCGCGCAGCGTGAGCGGCGTCGGCCGGCCGACGTAGTCGCGCAGCGGCCGGCGCAGCTCGCGCGGAACGCGGATCGCGGCGCGCGCTCGTCGTACGCCTCCTCCAGCTCGCGCAGCGGCTCCATCAGCGTCTCGGGCACGTAGCGCCCGCCGTACGGCCCGAAGTGGCCCGCTCGCGTCCGGCGTCACGCTCACGTCTCGCGCACGGCCTGCGCCACGAACGGCCCGCACCTTGTCCGCGTCCTTCGCGGCCCGGGCGCCGCCTCGACGCCGCTCGACGACGTCCACGCGCGGTCGGGCCGACCGCCGTGAGCGCGACGCCGCACGTTCTCGGCGTGAGCGCCGCCCGCCAGCATCAGGAACGACGACCTCGCTCGCGCACCTGCGCGCCAGCGACCAGTCGAACGTCTGGCCGGTGCCTCCCGGCGCGCGCCGGCGTCGACGCGCGTGTCGAGCAGGATGCCGCCGCGCGCGTCTCGTAGCGCGAGGGCGTCCTGCGCGTCGAAGTCCCGGCCCACCGCGCACCGCCTTCATCGACGCGCCGCGGCAGCGACGGCCAGGTCCTCCGGCGGCTCGTCGCCGTGGAGCTGCACGACGTCGAGGCCCACCTCTTCCGCCGTGCGTCGACCGTCTCGCGCGTGTCGCGTCCACGAACACGCCGACGCGCAGCACGAACGGCGGCAGCGCCCGCGCGATCTCGCGGGCGGTGCGCGACGTCCACGCCGCGCGGGCTCTCCGGCACAGAACACGAACCCGATCGCGTCGGCGCCCGCGCGCGCGGCCATCAGCGCGTCCTCCACGTTCGTGATGCCGCAGACCTTGATGGCGACGCGGGCGCCCTGCGGCGGCGCGGCCGGCCCAGCGCGGGCCGACGAGGCCGCGGATGAGGGTCTCCAGCGCCACGCCGGGATCGGCCTCCGGACATGAGGTGCTCGCCCACCAGGAACGCGTCGTAGCCAGCCTCGCGCAGGCGGCGCACGTCGCCGGGGCCGTGGATGCCGCTCTCCGGCCACCGCCACCACGTCGGTCCGGGATGAAGCGGCCAGGTCGCAGCGCGGTCTCCAGCCGCACCTCCATGGTGCGCAGGTCGCGGTTGTTGACGCCGATCGCCGCTCGCCGCCGCGAGAGCGCGCGCTCCAGCTCGCTGCTGCGTCGTGGCACCTCGACCAGCGTGTCGAGGCCCGCCTCCTGCGCCGTGCTCGTGCAGGGACTTGCAGCTCGTGGTCGGTCAGCGCGGCCACGATCAGCAGCACCGCGTCGGCGCCGGCGTACCACGCTTCCCAGACCTGGTAGGGGTCCACGATGAAGTCCTTGCGCAGCGTGGGCAGCAGCGTGGCCGCGCGCGCCTCCTTCAGGTCCTCCAGGGCTCCCGCCGAAGAACTGCTCCTCGGTCACGATGGAGAGCGCGGCGGCGCCGCCCACCTCGTAGGCCTGCGCCACCTGCATGGGGTGCAGGTCCTCGCGGATGACGCCGCGCGAAGGGGAGCGCCGCTTGAACTCCGCGATCACGTTGATCTGGCCGGGACGGGCGATGGCGGGCAGGAACGGGCGGCGGCCGGTGGGCGGGCGCCGAGCGCTGCAGTGCGCTCCAGCGGGATGATCCGCCGCTGCTCGTGCACACGCTCGCGCGTCCGGCGTCAGGATGCGCTCCAGCACGCCCGTGGTCGTCTTCTGATTCATGTCCCGCAGATCTCCTTGACGCGTGCGAGCACGCGCGCCGCCCGCCCCGTGCCCAGTGCGCTCCCCGCCTCTTCCACGCCCGACGCCAGGTCGGGCGCCCGCGCCCGACACCACCAGCGCCGCGGCCGCATTCAGCACCACCACGTCGCGCGCGGGCCCCGCCGCGCCCTCCAGCAGGTCCGCGGCCAGCCGCGCGCTGTGGGCGGGATCGCCGCCCCGCAGCGCATCGGGCGCGCAGGGCGCGAGACCCGCGTCCTGCGGCCGCACCGTGAACTCGCGCAGCGGGCCACCGTCCTCGAACGCGGCCACCTGGGTCGCGCCCGCCAGCGACATCTCGTCCAGCCCCGAGCCGTGCACCACCCAGGCCCGCCGCACGCCCAGCCGGGCCAGGCAACGCGCGAGGAACCCGGTCAGCTCCGGCCGCGGCACGCCGACCACCTGCGCCTCCGGGAACGCGGGGTTGGTGAGGGGCCCCAGCAGGTTGAAGGCGGTGCGGACGCCCAGCTCCTTGCGCGGCCCCACCGCATGGCGCGTGGACGCGTGGAACGCCGGGCGCGAAGAGGAACGCCCAGCCGGACTCGTCCAGGCAGCGCTGCACGACCTCGTGCGACGGGTCGAGCTTCACGCCCAGCGCCTCCAGCACGTCCGCGCTGCCGCAGCTCCCGCTGGCCGAGCGGTTCCCGTGCTTGGCGACCGGCACCCCGCACGCCGCCACCACCAGCGACGCCAGCGTCGAGATGTTCAGCGTGCCCGCGCCGTCGCCGCCCGTCCCGCAGGTGTCGACCGCACCCTGTGACCGGACGCGCACGGCGCGCGCGCGCATCACCCGCGCGAAGCCCACCACCTCGTCCTCGGTCTCGCCCCTGGCCGCGATCGCTCCCAGCAGGGCCCCGATCTGCGCGGGCGTCGCCTCGCCGTCCATGATCACGCCTCATGGCCTCGGACGCCTCGCTCTCCTCCAGCGCCTCCCCGCCATGACCTTCCTCAGGAACGCCCTCATGCGATCGACCTCAACGGAGACCACAAAGACACAAAGAGCACAAAGGACGCACCTAGTTCAGGACCACGCGCTTGATGCCGTTTCTGATCACGGGGACATGGAAGTTGATCAGGAGCCCGAGCCAGACCTGCCGCATCCGGAGATACGTCAGGACCTGTGCGGTGTGGATCGGGTCGAGCCGCTCGACGGCCTTCACTTCCACCACCACGAGATTCTCGACCAGGATGTCCAGCCGGTACGCACAACCGAGGGTCAGGCCCTTGTACTCGAGGGCGACGGGCACCTGGTGAAGGCACCGGAGGCCTTGGAGCGCCAGCTCATGGGCCAGGCACTCCTCGTAGGCGGACTCGAGCAATCCTGGCCCGACGATGCGATGCACCTCAATCGCCGCCCCAATGACGACGTGGGAGATCTCGTTCGCCCTGTCTTTGTCGTTCTTTGTGTCCTTCGTGTCTTTGTGGTCTCCGTCGGCCGGCATGGCCTGCTCCCTCATGACGCCGTCCGCAGGAAGTTCTTCAGCAGGTGCTTGCCCGCCGTCGTGAGGATGCTCTCGGGATGGAACTGCACTCCCTCCAGCGGGTGCTCGCGATGGCGGACCCCCATGATGACTCCGTCCGCGGTGCGCGCGCTCACCTCCAGGCAGCCGGGCAGGGTCTCGGGCGCGATCACCAGCGAGTGATAGCGCGTCGCCGTGAACGGCTGCGGGAGGCCCTCGAAGATCGTCCGGCCGTCGTGATGGATCTCGGAGGTCTTGCCGTGCATCAGCGAAGGCGCGCGCACGATGCGTCCGCCGAACGCCTGGCCCAGCGACTGGTGGCCCAGGCACACGCCCAGGACAGGCACCGAGCCGGCCGCGCGGCCGATGAGCTCGACGCTGATGCCCGCCTCGTCGGGCGTGCCGGGGCCCGGCGAGATCACGATCGCCTGGGGCCGCAGGGCGAGCGCCTCGTCCACCGAGATCTCGTCGTTGCGCACCACCCGCGTCGTCGCCCCCAGCTCGCCCAGGTACTGGTAGAGGTTGTAGGTGAACGAGTCGTAGTTGTCGATCAGGAGGAGCATGTCAGAGCTTCTCCGCCAGGCGAAGCGCGGCCAGCAGCGCCTCCGCCTTGGCCTCGGTCTCGCGCTGCTCCGCGGCCGGGTCGGAGTCGGCCACGATGCCCGCTCCGGCCTGCAGGGTGACGCGGCCGCCCCGGAAGAAGAAGGTGCGGATGGCGATGCAGAAGTCCAGGTTGCCCCGCAGGTCCAGGTAGCCCAGCGCGCCGCCGTAGAGGCCGCGGCGCACCGGCTCCAGCGCGTCGATGATCTCCATCGCGCGGATCTTGGGCGCGCCCGAGAGCGTGCCCGCGGGAAGAGGCGGCGCGCAGCGCGTCCAGCGCGTCGCGCCCCGCCGACAGCTCGCCCGTCACCGAGCTGACGATGTGCATGACGTGGCTGTAGCGCTCCAACCGCCATCAGCTCCGGCACCTCGCACCGGCTCGAACTCGCACACGCGGCCGAGGTCGTTGCGCCCCAGGTCCACCAGCATCACGTGCTCGGCGCGCTCCTTCTCGTCCGCCAGCAGCTCGCGGCCCAGCCGCTCGTCCTCCTCGGCATCGGCGCCGCGGGGACGGGTGCCGGCGATGGGCCGCAGCTCGGCCCGGCGGCCCTCGACGCGCACCAGCATCTCCGGCGACGCGCCGGCCACCGCGTCCGCTCCCTCCTTCAGGAAGTACATGTAGGGCGACGGGTTCACCATGCGCAGCGCGCGGTACACGTCGAAGGGGTCGAGCGCGCAGGGCGCCGTGGCCTGGCGCGACAGCACCACCTGGAAGATGTCGCCGCACGCGATGTGCTCCTGGCCGCGTCGCACCGACGCCTGGTACGACGCGCCGTCCGACAGGGCCAGCGTGGGTGCCAGGGAGCGCGATGCCTGGCGCGTGGGCGCGCCCTGGTGCAGCCGGGCCTCGAGCCCGTCCAGCTCGGCCTGGGCCGCGTCGTAGGCCGCGCGCGAGCCCGGCTCCGCGTCCGCGATCAGCACGATGCGCTGCAGCACGTGGTCGAACGCGACCAGCGAGCGGTAGAAGGAGAACGAGGCCAGCGGCGCGTCCGAGGGCGCGTGGCGGTCCGGCAGCCTCTCGAAGAGGCGCGCGGCGTCGTAGCTCAGGTAGCCGACCGCGCCGCCCGTGAAGCGTGGCAGCCCCGGCACCTCGGCGGCTGGGGGCCCATGCGCGCGCGCAGCGCGTCGAGCAGCGGCTGGTCCAGCTCGCGGCTCTCGCCGCCGCGGCGTTCAGGACGCGCGTGCCCCAGGCCTCGATCGTGAGCAGGGGATCGCGCCCGAGGAAGGAATAACGGGCGATCCGCTCGCCGCCCACGACGCTCTCCAGCAGGAACGCCCGCTCGGCGCTCGCGGACAGCGCGGCGAACGCGGAGACCGGCGTCCACAGGTCGCCGGGCACCTCCCGGAAGACCGGGACAGGCCCGCCGCCGGCGGAGAGCCGCTCGTACTCCGCGAAGGACAGCGACCTCACGGGTGGCGCCTCTTCCTCAGCACCTCGAGCACGCGCGCGACCGGCACGCCCCTCTCGTGCAGCGCGAGCTGCAGGTGGAACAGCAGGTCCGCCGCCTCCTCGGCCAGGCGCTCGTCGCTCTCGCCCTTCGCGGCCAGCACCACCTCGGTCGCTTCCTCGCCCACCTTCTTCAGGATGCGGTCGCGTCCGCCGGCCAGCAGCTTCGCGGTGTAGGACCCCGCGGGCGGTGCTTGCGCCCGCTCGGCGAACACGCGGTCCAGCTCCTCGAGCACCGCCGGCAGCGCGCCGGGCGCGTCGCCGAAGCACGTCCGCGTCCCGGTGTGGCACGCGGGCCCTTCGGGCTCGACCAGCAACAGCAGGGCGTCGCGGTCGCAGTCGACGCGGGCCTCGCGGACGCGCAGCCGGTGGCCCGACGTCTCTCCCTTCATCCACAGCGCGCCGCGGCTGCGGCTCCAGAAGTGCGCGAAGCCCGTCTCCCGCGTGCGCGCGACCGCCTCCGCGTTCGCCCACGCGACCATGAGCACGTCCCCGCTGGTCCAGTCCTGCGCGACCACGCACACGAGCCCGTTCGCATCGAACCGCAGCTCTCCGGCCTCCCCATCTCGGGTTCGCTCATGACCTCAGGGCCGCCTTTGTGTCCTTTGTGTCCTTTGTGTCTTTGTGGTTGGCGTTGACGTCGGGCCCGGGCCGCACCTCGATCCCCATCGCGCGCAGCCGCGCCTTCGCCTCGCCGATCCGCACGTCACCGAAGTGGAAGATCGACGCGGCCAGCGCCGCGGCGGCTCGTCCCTCCGTCAGCGCGTCCGCCAGGTGCTCGACGGTGCCGCACCCTCCCGACGCGATCACGGGCACGTTGACCGCGCTCCGACACCGCCCGCGTCAGCGCGCAGGTCGAAGCCCGTCGCGCGTGCCGTCGCGGTCCATGCTGGTCAGCAGGATCTCGCCCGCGCCGCCCGCCGCGCCCTCCGCGCGCCCAGTCGATCGCGTCCCGTCCGGTGGGCGTGCGTCCTCCGCGCACGAGCACCTCCCAGCGCTTCCCCGACCGGCGCGCGTCGATCGCGAGCACGACCGCCTGCGATCCGAAGCGGCGCGCCAGCCGGTCGAGGAGCGTGGGGTCGCTCACGGCGGCCGTGTTCACCGCCACCTTGTCCGCGCCGGCGCGCAGCAGCTCGTCCGCGTCCTCAGGGACCGCACGCCGCCGCCCACGGTGAACGGCAGGAACACCGTGTCCGCCACGCGCCGGACCATGTCGAGCACGATCGGCCTCGCGTCCGACGACGCCGTGATGTCCAGGAACACGAGCTCGTCCGCGCCCTCCGCGTCGTAGCGGGCGGCGCACTCGACCGGGTCGCCCGCGTCGCGCAGCGAGACGAACCGCACGCCCTTGACCACGCGGCCCCGGTCCACGTCCAGACACGGGATCAGGCGCTTGGCGAGCACGCCGCCTCCCGCGCCTGGGCCAGCGTGAAGCGCCCGTCGTAGAGCGCCCGGCCCACGATGACCTCGTCCACGCCGCTCTCCGCGATCGCGCACAGCGCGCGCAGGTCGTCCAGCGACGCGACACCGCCCGACGCCGTCACGGGCACGCCGGCCGCGCGCGCCAGCTCTTCGGTGGCGGGAACGTTGGGGCCCACCAGCGTGCCGTCGCGCGTCACGTCCGTGTACTGCAGGCGCCGCACGCCCCATTCGCGGCAGCGCTGCGCGAGGTCCACCGCGCGCACGGTCGCGATCTCCTTCCAGCCGGCGACGGTCACGCGACCGTTGCGCGCGTCGAGGGCCACCGCCACCGCGTCCGGCCACAACGCGAGCGCGGCCTGCACCACTCCGGGGTCCGCCACCGCCGCGGTGCCGAAGATGACGCGGTCCGCGCCTCGATCGCGGTAGCGCATCGCGTTCTCCAGCACGCGCAGCCCGCCGCCGACCTCGACCGGTACCGTGACCGCCGCCATCAACGATTCCAGGGCGTCGAACTGCGGCTCGCCGCCCAGCGCGGCGTCCAGGTCCACCACGTGGAGCCGCTCGGCGCCCTCGTCCTGCCAGCGGCGGGCCGCCTCGGCCGGGTCCTCGCCGTAGACCGTCTCGCGCTCGAGCAGGCCCTGCCGCAGCCGCACCACGCGCCCGCCGCGCACGTCGACCGCGGGCATCACGATCACGCGCGCACCTCGTCGCGCACGGACGCGACGTAGTTGCGGATCAGCGCGAGGCCGACGGCCTGGCTCTTCTCCGGATGGAACTGCACGCCCAGCACCGAGCCGCGCCCCACGATGGCGGCGATGTCGCCGTCGTAGTCGGTGGTGGCCAGGAGGACGGACGGGTCGGCCTCGCACTTGTAGGAGTGCACGAAGTACACGTGCGCGCCGTCCGCCATGCCCTCGAAGAGCGGATGCGCCCGGCGCACGCGCAGCCGGTTCCAGCCCATGTGCGGCACCGGCAGCGTCGTCTCGATGCGCGTCACCCGGCCCGGCAGCAGGCCGAGTCCCCGGTGGCGCCCGTGCTCGCTGCTCTCCTCGAACAGGATCTGCATGCCGATGCAGATCCCCAGCACGTGCCGGCCGCTGGCGGCCGCCTCGCGCAGCAGGTCGCCGAAGCCGCGGTCCTCGATCTCGCGCATGGCCGCGCCGAACGCGCCGTCGCCGGGCACGACCAGCACCTCGGCCCCGCGGGCGGCCTCCGGCGTCTCCCACCAGCACCGCCTCGGCACCCACGTGCCGGAACGCCTTCAGCACGCTGCCGAGGTTGCCGATCCCGTAGTCGAGGACCGCGATCACAGCGAGCCCTTGGTGCTGGGAACGCCCGACACGCGCGGGTCGCGCCCCACGGCCATGGACAGGGCGCGCGCGGTCGCCTTGAAGAGCGTCTCCGCGATGTGGTGCGCGTTGCGGCCGCGGATCGCCTCCAGGTGGATGTTCATGCGCCCGTGGTCGGCCAGCGCCCAGAAGAAGTCCTCGAACAGCTCGGTGGGCATGGTGCCCACCTGGCGCGCCTTGAACGTCACGTCGTAGTGGAGGTACGGCCGGCCCGAGAGGTCGATCACGCAGCGGGAGAGCGCCTCGTCGAGGCGGCACGTAGGCGTGGCCGAAGCGCACGATGCCCTGCTTCTCGCCCAGGGCCTTCAGCACGGCGTCGCCCAGCACGATCCCCACGTCCTCCACCGTGTGGTGCGCGTCCACGTGCAGGTCGCCCTCGGCCTCGATCTCCAGGTCGAAGCGGGAGTGCGTGGCCAGCGCGGTCAGCATGTGGTCGAGGAACCCGATGCCGGTCGAGACCTGCGAGCGGCCGTAGCCGTCGAGGTCCACGCTCAGCCGGATCTGCGTCTCTTTCGTCTTGCGCTCGAGGCTCGCCTTGCGGGCTTTCACCTTCACGGTGCCGCCCTCCTGAACCGCTGCTCCTCGAGCGCGTGGCGCAGCGCCCGCAGGAACGCCTCGTTCTCCTCCTCGCTGCCGACGCTGACGCGCAGGCAGCGCGAGCAGGCGGAGCGCGCGCTCACGTCGCGCACCAGCACGCCGCGCCGGTAGATCGGCTCGAAGACGACCCTGGGGTCCGCGTCCGCGAGCTCGAAGAGGATGAAGTTCGCGTCGCGACGGGTAGGGCCGCACGCCCGGGACGTGCGCCAGCCGGCAGAAGAGCTCGTCGCGGTCGGCCACGATCCGCTCCACGCTGCGCGCGCAGCGCGTCCCGCGGCGTCGAGGGCGCCCAGCGCCGCCGCCTGCGAGAAGAAGTTCAGGTTGTAGGGCAGGCGCGCCTTGTTGACCTCGCGCACGATCTCCGGCGACGCCAGCAGGTAGCCGACGCGCAGGCCGGCCATGCCCATCGCCTTCGAGAACGTGCGCAGCACCGACCAGGTTCGGATGGTCGGCCAGCAGCGGCACCACCGACTTCCCGCGAACTCGTGGTACGCCTCGTCCACCACCACCAGCCCGTCGTCCTGCGCGCACAGCGACGCGACGTCCTCGGGCTCAGCGAAGCTGCCGGTGGGGTTGTTGGGCGAGCACAGGATGGTCACCGCCGGCGTCACCGCCTCGCGCAGCGCGCGCAGCTCGGCCGGCACGTACTCGAGCTCAGGACCGAGCGCGGCCGGCACCGGCTCGCCGCCCAGCACCTTCGTGAGCAGCGCGTAGAGCGTGAAGGTCGGCTCCGGGACCAGGACGCGCGTGCCCGGGCCCACCGTGACCAGCAGCAGGGCCTCGATCAGCTCGTTCGAGCCGTTGCCGGCCAGGACGCCGTCCGCGCGCCAGCCCGCGAAGCGCGGCCAGCCGCTCGAGCAGCTCGCTGGGGATCGAAGTCCGGATAGCGCGACCAGGGACGCGCGAGAGCGCCGCGTCCAGCACGCCGCTGCTTGACCGCCGCGGGCAGGTCGTACGGGTTCTCGTTCTGGTTGACCTTCACCGGCGCGCGGCGGGCGGCCAGCGTGTAGGCCGCGATCTGGCGCACCGGCGGGTTTGACGTGTCGCAGCGGGTTCAAGTGGACCTCATCCTCGAAACGTGTGAGCAGGCTCTGCGCGTGTCCGCGGAAGCCTTCCGCCATGGCCACGCGCACCATGCCCTCGGTGACCGCGCCAGGCCGGCACGTGTCAGCTCGACGCGGCTCTGCCGCCGCTGGAAGTCGCGCACCGACAGCGGCGAGCCGTGGCGCGCCGCGCCGCCGGTCGGCAGCACGTGGTTGGGGCCGATGCCGTAGTCGCCCGCGGCCACCGGTGCGTACGGGCCCCACGAACACCGCGCCGGCGACGAGCCGGGACGCCAGGGCGGCGCGCCCCGCGCGTCATCACCTCGACGTGCTCGGGCGCGAGCGCGTTGACGGCGCGCACGCCCTGCTCCGAGGTCCTCGACGCGCACGATGGCGCCGAACCGGCGCAGCGCGCGACGCGCGCGCGACGCGGCGTTCGCGACCGATCGCGATGCCCAGCGCCGACCAGGCCGCTCCACCTCGGCGGCGAGCGCGGCCGACGGCGTCACCAGCACGACCGTCTCGTCGCCGCTGCCGTGCTCGGCCTGCGCCAGCGAGGTCGGCCGCCACGAACCCGGGATCGGCGCGTGTCGTCGGCCAGGATCACGACCTCGCTCGGGCCCGCGTCGCTGGTCGATCTCGACCGCGCCGCGCACCTGGCGCTTCGCTGCCGCGACGAAGGCGTTGCCGGGCCCGACGATCTTCGCGACCGCGGGCACCGTGTCGCGTGCCGTAGGCGCAGCGCGGCGATCGCCTGCGCGCCGCCGACGCGGAACACGCGCGTCGGTCGCTCCCGCGATCACGAGGGCCGCCGCCAGCGCGGGCTCGCCTCCAGCGCGCGCGGCGGCGTCACCACCTGCGAGGCGCGGCACGCCGGCCACGCGCGCCGGGCATCGCGTTCATCAGGACCGACGACGGGTAGGCGCCGGCGCCGCCCGGCACGTAGAGGCCGGCGGAGTCGAGCGGCGACACGACCTCCTCCAGCCGCGAGCCGTCGGGCAGCCGCACCGCGGAACCCGCCGTCGCGCTGCCGCGCGGTGGAAGGCCTCGATGCGCTCGCGCCATCGCGCGGAGCGCGCGCACCAGCAGCGCGATCGGCGCGTCGCGCCAGCGCGCGGAGCTCCGCCGGGCCGCACGCGAAGGCCCGGCGGCCGCAGGCGAACGCCGTCGAAGCGCGCCGTCAGGCGCACGAGCGCAGCGGTCGCCGTCGCGGCGCACGTCGCGCAGGATGGACGCGACCGCCTTCGCGACGCGCGGGGCGCGGCCGCGGAGGCCCGCGGCGAGCCGAGCCCAGGAAGCGCGCGCCAGGACGCGCGTGCCGAAGCGGACCGTCCTCATCGGCGCTGAGCGCCCCCAGCAGGTCCGGCGACGTCGCTCGCGCGCGCGCGTGGTAGCTCGCGCGGTTCACGATGAAGCGCGCCGGTCGACGGCCGCGACCTCCTCGACCGCCTCCAGCCCGTTCTCCTCCAGCGTGCGCCCGGTCTCGACCACGTCCACGATGCAGTCCGCGAGGCCCAGGCCGGGCGCCAGCTCGACCGATCCCGCCAGCTTCACCACCTCGACCGACAGCCGCGGCTCAGGAAGTGCGCGGCGGCCACGCGCGGGTACTTGGTGGCGACGCGCACGGTGGAGGCGCTCGTGCGGGTCGGGCCGCGCCACGCGGACGCGCGACCACCAGCCGGCAGCGCGCCGAAGCCCAGGTCGAGCGGCTCGTAGCACGTCGGCTGCCCAGCTCCAGCAGCACGTCGCGGCCGGCGATCGCCGCAGTCGGCCACGCCGTACTCGACGTAGGTCGGCACGTCCATATCCTTCACGAACAGGAAGCGCAGGCCGTCCATCGCGCACCACCAGCCGGCGGCCCTCGCCCGTCCGGGAAACGGCAGGCCCGCGCGCGCGGAACAGCGCCTCCGTGCCCGCGAGCAGCTTGCCCTTCGAGAGCGCGACCGTGAGGCTCATCGCGCCGTCCTCTGAAGCGGACGCGGCACGCCCTGCGCGCGCAGCCGCGCGCCGCGCGTGCAGCGCCTCCGCAGAGCGCCGCGCCACGCACGGCCTCGACGCGCGTTCGGCCGGCGCGTCGAGCCGCACCCTGCCGGTCGAGCAGGAGCGCCAGGCGGTCGAGGCCGAGCATGAAGCCCGACCGCCGGCATCGGCCGCCCGAAGCGAGCGAGCAGCGTGTCGTAGCGGCCGCCGCCGCCCACCTCGAAGCCGAGGCCGCGGCGCGTACGCGCGGAACACGAGGCCCGTGTAGTAGTCGAGCCCGCGCACCTCGCCGAGGTCGACGGCGAGCGCGCCGGGCCCAGGCCCGCTGTGACGAGCGCGTCGACGACCTCGCGACAGCTCCTCGAGCGCCGCGACGGCGGGAGCGCGAGAACGCCGGGCACGGACGCGGCTGGCGGAGCACGCGACACGTCGCCTCGCCGAGCGTCGTCAGCCGCGGCCAGCGCGTCGCGCCGACCGGCGCCGGGCCGACGCGTGCAGCGACCGCGCGCACGCCGCGTCGCGTCCTTCGCCTCGACGCGCTCGCGCAGCGCGCTCCAGCGCGTCGCGCCGCGAGCGGCCGCCGCGGCGAGGCCCGCCGAAGACGCCGACGTGGCCGAGCGCGAGCACCCAGTCCGCGGACGCCGACGGTCTCGAGGCACTCGGCCGCGATCGGCCAGCACCTCGGCATCGGCCGCGCGCGCGTCGCCGCCCAGGTGCTCGAGGCCCATCTGGTAGCAGCTCGCTCTGCCGGCCCGCCTTGGGCGGCTCGTAGCGCAGCACCTCGCCCGAGTAGTAGAGGCGCAATCGGCGCGGGCCGGTCGGCCAGCCGGCCCGCCGCGATCTTGGCGAGCAGGCTGGTGAAGTCGGGCCGCAGCGCGAGCAGGCTCCCGTCGCGGCCCGACGAACGAGTAGGTGCGCGGGCCGCAGCGCCTGGCCCGCGAACACGTCCGCGTAGTCGAAGAGCGGCGGGATGATCTCCTCGTAGTCCCAGCCCTCGAAGACGCGACGACGCACGCGCTCCTCGATCTGCGCCGGCGCCGCGCGCTTCCTCGCCCAGGAAGCACTGCACGCCGGGCGGGACCTGGCATGAGCCGGTGCGACGCGCCGTTCACGGTCTAGCTCCCCACGTAGCGGGCGTACAGCGATCGCGCCGCGCGCCGGGCTCGCTTCACGCCCTTGACGATCGCCCGCCCGTCCTCGAAGACGACCAGCTCCGTGCCCGGCGCCCGGAAGCGCACGAGGTGCTCGTTGCGGGCGACGTCGCCCGGGCGTGCGAGCCGCCCGGCGAGCGCGCGGCAGGTCCACCGCGCGTGCCTCGCGGCGGCCGGACCTGGACCGCGTCGCGGCCGCACAGCACCGCGGACCCGGTTCCCGTCCCCGACTCAGGTACTCGTACCGCCCTTCCGTGCAGGCCGGACACCACGGCGCCCGGCCCGCGAAGTCCATCACCTCGAACGCGGTTCTTCCACAGGTCCACGCTGACGACGCCCGGCCGCAGGTCCTCCGTGCGGCCGGTGAGAGCTTGAGCGCCTCGGCGGCCTGGAGGCCCGCCACCACGTGCACGATCGGCGAAACGACACCGACGGTGTCGCAGGTGGGCCCGCCCGGACCCGGCATGTCCTCGAGCACGCAGCGCAGGCACGGCGTGACGTGGGGCCGCACGAGCAGGGCCAGGCCGTAGGCGCCGACACACGCGCCGTACACCCATGGCACGTTGGCCTGCGCAGGCAGGCGTCGTTCAGGAGGAACCGCGTCTCGAAGTTGTCGGTGCCGTCGAGGACGAGGTCCTGGCCCGCCGACGAGATCGAGCCGCGTTGTCGGCGGCGACGTCGGCCACGACCCCGCGCACCGTGACCTCGGAGTTGATCGCCTGCAGGCGCGCCTCCGCCGCCACCGCCTTGGGCAGCCCCGCGCGCGGCGTCGGCCTCGTCGAACAGCGACTGCCGCTGCAGGTTCGACGCTCGACGTAGTCGCGGTCCACGATGGTCAGCGCGCCCACGCCGGCGCGCGCCATCATCTCCGCCAGCGCGGAGCCGAGGGCCCCGCAGCCACCACGGCCACGCGCGCCGCTGCCGCAGGCGGGCCTGGCCCGTCGGGGCCGATGGGCGCGAACAGCTCCTGGCGCGAGTAGCGGGCCGGCGCTCACGCTTCCTGCTCCTGGGCGAGGAACAGCGCCGCCGACTTCATGACGTCGAGCGGAGCCTCCAGTCCCGTCCACGTCTCGAACTGCGCCACCGCCTGCGCGAGCAGCATCTCGAGGCTGCCGACGGTCGCGCAGCCCGGCGGCGCGCGCCTCTGGCGCAGCAGGCGCGTGTCGCAGCGGGGCGTGAGACCATGTCGAAGGATCGACGTGCCCGGGCGGCGGAGCAGCCCGGCCGGCACCGGCGTCTCCTGCGCGTGCGGCGGCGGAGCCGACCGGCGTCGCCGTGCACCAGCACGTCCCCAGGAGGCGCCGGGCAGCGCCGACAGCGGGCCGGACTCGCACCCGCTCAGCGCCGCCGCCGCGGCGCGCGCGGGCGGGATCGCGGGCCAGCAGCGTCACTCGCGCCCCCTCGGCGACCAGGGCCGTCGCGGCCGCACGGGCCGCTCCGCCCCGCGCCCAGCACGACCACCGACCGGCCCGCGATCGCGGTCCGCTCCCGCAAAGGCCGCACCCGCCGGCGCCGTCGGTGCTGGCGCCGTCAACCGTCGGCCCGGCGCACGACCGTGTTGACGCTCGCCATCTGCCGCGCGGCCTCGTCGACGCGTCAGGCGCTGGCACCACGTCGCTGTACGGCCGCGTCACGCTGAAGCCGGCCAGGTCGGAGGCAGCGGAAGCGCGTTCCAGAACGCGTCAGGTTGTCGGCCGACAGCGGGAGGAACATGGCGTCAGGCCGCGGTCCGCGACGCGCGGTTGTGCAGCGCGGGCGACAGGCTGCGACACGTTCGTGCCCACCACGCCGTAGACGCGGTGGCTGTCGTCACGTCGCGCACGCGGTAGAGGTTGGCCATGGCGTCGGCGCGCCGAGCTGCCCCGGCGCACTTCGCGCCCTGGCGCGGACGCGGCGGCATGTCCAGGGCGCGCCGTAGCGGCCGCCCAGCAGCCGTGGGCAGGCCCAGCCGGCCCATGGACAGCGCGATCAGGGGCACGCTGCCCCGCTCCCGCGCGCGCGCTCGGACAGCGCCGAAAGCACGCGTCCCGTCGGCGAACGTACGCGGCGTCACCGCGATCTTCACGACGGCGGGTCGGGCCTCGCACATGCGGTCGTGCAGAGCCCTTCGGGTCGCCAGGTGTGCCGGTGAGGTCGTGATGCCGAGAGGACCAGGCGGCGGCCGGCCGCGTGCAGGAGGACCGTCCAGGAGACGAACCGTGCTCGACGTCGACGTAGTCGGCCAGGTCGAGGGCGGCTACCAGCATGGCCCGGCGCGCGGGGTCGCCGTCCGGCATCTGCCCGCCCTGCGACGCCGCCGGCACCAGGTCAGCACGACCGGGCGCGGCGCGCCCTGGCGCAGCGCGGGAGGTCCACCGCGGTCATGAGGTCGGCGCGCACCTCGAACAGGTCCGCCAGCGGCGCCAGCTCCTCCATGCGCCGGAGCGCGCCGTCGGTGTCGGGTTCGGTCAAGAGTCACGCAGATGCGCGTCACGGCACCGGCTCCCTCGGGCCCGCCTCTCGCGAGGCCCGGAAAATCAAAAATCCAGGCACCGAAGAGGCTTGATGCGCCGGTCTCGATCCTCCAGGAAGCCCGTCCCGCGTTCGCGGTCGGGCCGCCCGGCCCGCCGCCTACAGGTGATAGCGGAAATGGAAGGGGCGCCAAGCCCACACGTCCCCGCCGCGGCGGGTGTCTGGCACCGGCGCTCATCCTCGTTTCCATGGCGATCAGTCCTCGATTCTAGGAAGGGCGCCCCGCCGTCAAGCGAGCGCTGCGAAGCCCGCGGCGTCTCTTGTGGGCTCGCAAGATGCCTTCGCGCCCTCTCGCTCCTGACGCCCTCCTGCTCATCGCCTCGCCCGCGTGGCTGCGGTCCGGGACGCCGCCTACCGCACCGAGGTCGAGCGCTGGCGCACGCAGCGCGAGGAGCGCCTCAAGGCGGACGGCGGCTGGCTGACCGTGACCGGCCTGTTCTGGCTGCACGACGGTGCGAACCCGTTCGGCTCGGCGCCCACCAACGAAGAGATCGTGCTCCCGGCCAGCGCGCCAGGCCGGGCGGGCGTCTTCGAGCTGCGGCAGGGCAGGATCACGGTGCGGACGCAGCCGGCCGTCGCCGCCACCGTGGGCGGCCGGCCCGTCACCTGTGCTCGAGCTCAAGAGCGACCACGACGGGACGCCGGACGTCGTGACCATGGGCACTGGCTTGATGCACATCATCCAGCGCGGACAGCGGTTCGGCGTCCGGCTCAGGACCAAGTTCCGCGGCGCGCCAGGAGTTCCACGGGCTCGACTGGTTCCCCGTCGACGAGTCGTATCGCGTCAACGCGCGCTTCGTGCCCTACCCGCCGCGGCCATGGCGGTGCCAGACATCTGGGCGAGATCGAGGAGATGCGCAGCCCGGGCTACGTGCTGTTCACGCTGGAGGGCCGCGAGATCCGGCTGGAGCCGGTGCTGGAAACGCGGGCGCGCAGGAGCTCTTCTTCATCTTCCGCGACCTGACCGCGGGCAAGGAGACTATCCCGCCGGCCGCTTCCTGTACTCCTCGCTGCCGCGCGACGCTCCGTGCTCTGGACTTCAAAGGCGTACAACCCGCCCTGCGCGTTCACGCGCTTCGCGACGCCTGTCCGCTGCCGCCCAAAGGGCAATAAGATGGAGATCCGCCTCACCGCCGGCGAGAAGGATTAGCCACCACTGAGAAGCCCGCGCGCAACGGGCAGGTCGGGCTGCTGCTGGGTCTGATCGACGAGGCGTTCGACCGCCGCGCCTGGCACGGCACCAACCTGCGCGGCGCGCTGCGCGGGATCGACATGCGCCGGGCCTCCTGGCGGCCGGGGGCCCGGCCGTCACAACATCTGAGAGCTGGCCGTGCACGCGGCCTACTGGAAGTACGCGGTGAGGCGGCGGCTCACCGGCGAAGCGCGGCGCGTTCGGCGAGAAGGGCAGCGACGCTGGTTCGCGCGGCCCGCGGCCGGCGAGTCCTGGGAGCACGACGTCGCGCACCTGGTCCGCGACACCGACTGCTGCGCGAGGAGGTGGCCGGCTGCGCGACCAGGACCTGCCCCGCCGGGTGGGGACCAGCCGCTGGACGCACGCCGCGATGGTGCGCGGCATCGCGTCGCACGACCTCTACCACGCCGGGCAGATCCAGGTGATCAAGCGGATGATGCCGGGCCGATGAGCGAGACCGCGCCCGCCGCTCGAGCTCGATCTCGTGGGAGCGCGACCTCCTGTTCTCCGGCGCCGTGGGCGCGCACCGCCTCGCGCTGGATGGGAACGGCCAGGACGGCGTGTCGCCGGTCAGGCGCGCAGGGCTCGCGCTGGCCGCGTGCATGGGCAGCGACCTGGCGCTCATCCTCAGGGCCGCCATCCGCTGCGCGCGCTGCCAGGCCACCTCACCGCGCACCGCGCGACCCACCGATCCGCGCGGTTCGCTGAGCGCGTGGTGCTGCGCTTCGAAGACGGGCGCCGTGCCGCCCGAGGCCGTGGAGGCGCGCGATCGCGCTGCATCGCGCGAAGAGAAGCGCTGCTCCCGTCTGGCTTCCCTGCGGCCTGACGTCATCGTTTCGAGACGTCCTGATTCGCGACCTGATCGCCTATGAGACGCCTGGCCGTCCGGGGGCGCCTTCGACGATGGCAGCCCAGGCCGGAAGCGCGCGAATGGTGTACCCGGAGCGGCGAGTGGACCGCCCGCGTGATCGAGCCGCGCGGCTATACACCCTGAGCGCTGCGCGATCGGCGCCGCCTCGGTGGGACGCCGACGAGCCTCGGAAGCCCGTTGGCGTCGCGCGGCTGCGGCAGGACCGACGGCCGTGAGGCGCGCGAGGCGCGCCTGCTCCGGGAGCCGGCGCTGCACGCGCCGTTGAGCGCGTACTGGAGCGCCTCGTGGAGCGGGCTTCGTCGGGTCGCCGAGCTGGTGGGTCAGGTCGTCGGGCGCCGCGCAGTCGGGCGCGAAAGCCGCCGAAGATAGTCGCCCTGGTCCGAGCGGCGTTGCGGAGCGAGAACGACACCGGCGTACAGGATCTTCGTCGCAGAACCCGAGTCGTACTGCCCCACCGGCTTGCCGTAGGTCTCTCGCCGACCGACGACCACCGGCATGTACGGCCGGAGAGCGTTGATGACGAGCTCGCTGGCCGAGGCCAGACCGCGCGTGGTGATCGCGATCAGGCGCGGGAGCCGAGCCCCGCCTTGGGCGCGTAACTGGAGGATGCAGATGGACGGCGCGCGCGCTCTGCCGGTCGTTGTGCACGTAGCGGCGCCATCAGCCTGGCCGTTCGGTGCGGATGCCGCCGATGCAGGTCTGGCCAGGTGTCTGCGCGACGTTCACGAGACGCCGCCACCGTTGTAGCGCAGGTCGAGCACGAGGTCGTGGGCGCCCTCGCGGCCGAGAAGCTGGGCGAAGCGCGCGTCGACGCCGCGTTCGCAGGACGGCTGGCACGAAGTTGCGGAAGAAGCACGTACCCGATCGCGGCGCCCGCGATCGACGCGTGCACGCGTCACCGCGACACGGTGGGGATGGTCACCAGCCGTCTTGACCATCGTGCGCCTCATGGCTCGCGCCGTCCTGGACTCCGCACGCGCATGCCTCGGTCTCGACGCCGACCGTCGACGGGCCGAACGCAGACGTCCGGCAGGCGCTCGGCCGCCCGCAGATCAGCGCGGCGCTCCTGGCCGTCTGATCGCGACGGATGCGCTGCGCCGCGCGCCAGCCCGGCGGCGGTGGCGGCGCTGTCGGGGAACGCCTGCGTCACGATGCGCACGTCGCCCGGTCGCCGACCAGCCTGTTTGCGGACAGGCCGAAGCCGATGTACTGGCTGTCCGAGAAGAGTCGCGTCACGCTGGTGGCACTCGGGCGAGATGTAGCTGAAGGTCTCGTCCAGGGCGGGCAGCGCACCGCCTCGGGTACGCCTCCGGGCGGCTCCGGGCAGAGCGGGATCGGGATCGGGGAGCTGCTGGTACCAGTAGTAGTACTCGCGCAGCACCGCGCGGACGTACTGGTTCTGGCCGGACGTCGAACAGTCCGTTGGCTGCGCGCCGGCCGGGGCCGGGTACAGGAGCGCCAGCGCAACCAGCCACGAACGGCGGTCGACCCGCATCGAGACACTCCTCGTCCAAACCCTAGGATACGCCCGCTGTGCACTTTCGGCCCCTCGGACGTGAACGGCCATTCGCTGCGGTCAGCGCGTGGGGTAGCAGGGGCCCGCTCGCCGCGTGGTGATTGAGGTCGCGCGGTTCATAGTTCACTGAGGCTCGCGAAAGTCTTCCGCTTTTCGCTCGCCCGCCAGATGGCACGTCGCGCACCGCTCGCACGGCCTGCCACGCGGCTCCCGGCTCCCTGCTACCGGCCCACGCGCTTCATCGCTGTGGCTCGCCATTGCGATCGATCGGGCCGGCGACAACGCGAGACCGCTCGAACTCGACGCGCGCGGATTCGAACCATGCGCAGGCGGATGGCGGCGAGGCTGCCACGGGGGTGAGCGCAGGCAAGCGACCGCTCCTCAGCGTGCTTCGCGGGCAACCCACGGCTGGACTTCGGAGGGGACCCGCGGACGACGGGCCCGCATGACTTGGTGAAGCACTGGAGCGCAGCCGGAGCAAACTCCGTGGCCTCGCCCGCCGGCGATGCGAAGTGATGCCGATCGCGCGTCGCCAATCCAAGCGCAGAAAGTCGCCAAGCGCATCCGCGATTTCCCCTGGCGCGGATCGCCCGCTGTCACCTTTCGGCCCCTCCGGACGTGGTGGGGTCGGAGGGCGCGTTCAAGGACGCCTTTGGAGGGTCATGGACCGCGGTGGACGTGGTCGTGCTGGGAGGGGCTGGCCGGGCTGGCGGCGGCGACGTACCTGGCCCGCGCGGGCCGCTCGGTCGTGGTCCTAGAAGGGTGCGACGGGCCGGCGGCCGGGCGCCACGCGGTCAAAGGCGAGATACCACTTCAACGTGGGACCGCACGCGCTGTACCGCGGCGGCGCGGCCAGCGCGGTCCTGCGCGAGCTGGGCGTGCCCCGCCAGGGCCGGCCGCCCGACAGCAGCCGAGCCTGGGCATCACCGGCGACGGGCTGCATCCCCTTCCGGTCGGCCTCGCGTCCCTGCTGCGGAGCCGCCTCTTCGGCGTGGGGCCAGAGTGGGGGCTGGCGCGCTGGCTCCAGCGCCTTCCGAAGATGCGCGCGGAAGAGGGAGTCCCGCTCGCGTCCTGGGTCGCCGCGAACGTCCGCCACCGGGCGGTCCGCGGACCTGCTCCCACGCTCTTCCGCGTCTCCACGTACTCGAACGACCCCGAGCGGATGAGCGCGGGCGCGGCGCTCGCGCAGCTCCAGAACGCGCTGGCCCATGGCGTGCTCTACCTCGACGACGGCTGGCAGACGCTCGTGGACGGCCTGGGCCAGCGTGCGCGCAGGCGGGCGTGCGCGTCGTGACGAACGAGGAGGCCGTGGCACTCGAGCGCGACGGGCACGTGCGGGGCGTGCGGCTCCGCGACGGCGAGCTAAGCTGAGCCAGCCTCGAACGTCGTGTCCACCCTCCCGCCGGCCGCGCTGGCCACGCTGTCGGGGCTCCAGGGAACGGAGATCGCGAGGATCGCGGGCACGCGCGTCCCGTGCGGGCGGCGACGCTGGACCTGGGCCTGAAGCGCCTGCCCCGGCCCGGGCAACGGTCGCTTTCGGCCTCGCGCGGCCGCTCTACTTCTCGGTGCACTCGGCGGTGGCGCGCCTCGCTCCCGATGGCGGCGCCCTGGTCCATGCCGCGTGCTACCTGGGCCGGACGGACACCCGCGAGCCCGCGGCCGTCGAGGCCGAGCTCGTCGCGATGGTCGATCGCCTGCAGCCGGGCTGGCGGCCCCAGGTGCTCGAGCGCCGGTTCGTGCCGGATCTGGTGGTCGCGAACGCCCTGCCGCTCGCGACCGAGGGCGGCCTGGCCGGCCGGCCTGGCGTCGTGGTGCCCGAGCGGCCCGGCTTCTTCGTCGCCGGCGACTGGATCGGGCCCGAGGGCCAGCTCGCGGACGCGAGCCTGGCCAGCGCGCGCGCCGCCGCGGCCGCGGCCGCGTCCCGGCCGGGCGCGTCGCGGCAGCGTGAGCGCGGAGGTGTGTCACGATGATCCCGTGCAGCCGGCGGCCATCGAGAGGCGTTCCGCGAGCACCGCGGGTTCCTGTGGGGCCTCTGCTACCGCCTGTCGGCAACGCCGCCGACGCGGACGAGCTGGTCAGGAGACGTTCGTGCGCGCGCTCGAGCGCCCGCCGGCCGACCTGGAGCGGCCGTGGCGGCCCTGGCTCACGCGGGTGGCGGTGAACCTCGGCCGCGACCTGTTGCGGCGCCGCCGCCGCCAACCTACGTCGGTCCCTGGCTGCCCGGGCCCGTACCGAACCGCGGCGGACGGGCTTCCCTGCGAGCGGTCGATCCGCGCCGGGACCTGGCGCGCCGCCACGACCGGCTGGAGAGCGTGACGGTCGCGTTCCTGCTCGCGCTGGAGGCGTTGTCGCCCGCGCAGCGCTCGCGGTGCTGCTGCTGCGCGACGTGTTCGACTGCCTCGGTGCGCGAGACGGCGGAGCGCGCTCGCCATGTCGAGGCCAACGTCAAGACGACGCACCTACGCGCCCGCCGCGTGATGGAGTCCTACGACCGGCGCCGCGTTCCCGTGACGGCCGCCGCCCAGCGCTCCGGCCCGCGCTCGAGCGGTTCCCTCTCCTGCCTGGCCCAGGGCGACGCGGCCGGTCTCGAGTCCATCCTGGCGCGGGACGTGCGCGCCATCAGCGACGCCGGCGGCGAGTACGCGGCGGCGAAGCGCGAGGTGATCGGCCGCGCGCGGTCGCCCAGCTCCTACGTCGGGCTGGCGGGCAAGGCCGGCGCCGTGACGCAACCTGCGCTGGCTCACGCTCAACGGCCAGCCCGCGGTCGAGCTCGTGTTCGAGGGGGCCCGGCCGGCTGGGCGCGCGCGATCGTGCAGCTCGACACCGGCGAGGACGGCCTCATCGTCGCCCTCTACTCGGTGATGGCGACGTGCAAGGCTGACCGCGGTGGGCGTGCCGGCACGCGGGCGCCGCGCCGTGAGGAGCGCTCGCCGAGCGAACGGCTGGTCGCTGGGCAGCGACTGGCGGAGCAGCCGGACCACGTTGCCGCCCATGACGCGCGCGACGTCGTCCTCCGCCATCCCCGCGTCCAGCAGCGCCTGCGTCACCTGCGGCAGCCCGGTCGCGTCGAAGGGCGTCGTCACGGCTCCGTCGAGTCGAGCCCAGGCCGACGTGCTCGGCGCCGGCCACCCGTGCCGCGTGCACGATCGCCCCGCGCGATGGCGCGCGCGTCCTCGCCGCACACGGCCGTGTCCCAGAAGCCGATCCCGACCACGCCGCCGTTGGCGGCACACCGCCGCCGCGAGCTGGGCGTCGGAGAGGTTGCGCCGGTTGTCGCAGGTGCCGCGCACGCCCGTGTGCGACACCACGACCGGCCGATCGCCTGCCGAGCGACGGCACGTCGTCGATGGTCGCGAGGCGAAGCGCGGAGCCATGGTCGACGAGCACGCGCCTGGATCCTCGAGCGTACGGACCTCGCGGCCCTTGTCCGCGAGCCCGCCCGCCGCGACGCCGTGCGCGGACGCGGACACGTTTGATCGTTGTCGAAGAAGTGCGTGGGCTGCCATCGTGCGGGAGCCCGCGTCCCTGAGCGTCCACGCGTTCCGCAGGATCGCCCTCCAGCGCGTGCGATCCCTCAGCCCCGGCACGGCCGCGCCGGCCGCGGGTCGGATCGGCGCCGCGCCAGGAACGCGTCGAGGTCGGCCGCGCTGCACGAGCGTCAGCGCGCCCTGCAGCGCCGCGCCGCGGCCTGGAGGCGCGTGGCCTGGATTGCAGCGCGCGCGCGCCCGAGGCGAGGCCAGGTCCGGAGCGGCCAGCGCTCAGGCCACCGCCAGCGGCGCGATGTCGTCGCTTGCGGTCGTCGTCGACGCTCGTTGTTGCGGAGTGCTTCGGCGATGGGTGTGACGACCGTGTACGCCTGCAGCGCCGCCCGCCCTCGACCAGGCCGGGCGCGTCCACCTGGCCGCGCGAGCCGCCGCAAGCCAGGTCGCGAGTCCACATCCAGCGTGTCCGCGTGCAGGTCCGCGACGGCAGCCGCGCGTGCAGCTCCCGGGCGCGCGCTCACGGGGATGGGGCGCGGCGACACGTGGTTGGGCTGCGCTCCACCATCGCGGGCACGAGCGCCGCCGTCGCGCCTCCCAAGGCGCCGATCACGGCCGCGGCGGCTAGCGTGCGGCAGGTGCGCGGCGGCCGCCGGGCGGCGCGCGGCGTGGAACGCCCCGGCCCGCGAGGCCAGAGGTCACCGCCAGGCCAGGCCACGAGGCTCCACGAGGCGCGCAAGCCGGACCCCAGGAGCGCCAGCGATGGCGACGGCTACGGCCGCGGCCAGCAGCACCGCTCCCGACGGACGCGGCGGGTCACGGCCCCAGCGGACCTCTGAACAGCGCGCGCGGCAGGTCAGCGCGTGAAGAGCGCCTAACACCGCGCCCAGGTTCTGCAGCATCGTCCTGCAGCGGGTGCGTGAGCAGGATCAGGAGGGCCAGCGCGCGCGCCCTGTAGTACGGTGGCCGCCGCGGGAGGCGCTCGCCGCCGCGCAGGGCCGAGCGGCAGGAAGCCGTCCCGCGCCATGGCGGGGTAGACGCGCAGGCCGACGAACACCATCGCGCTCATCGACGAGACGAGGGCCACGATGGGTGGGGCTCGACATGGCCGCGGCGCCGGCGGGCCGCGACCGCCTCGCGCATCACCACGTGCCCCAGCGTGACCCGGTCGGCCTCGTAGTCGAGCGAGACCGCGGCCTGCTGCGGCGTGAGGCTGGCCACGGAGACCAGTTGACGGCCAGGTAGAGCGCGGCCACCAGCAGGCAGCCCAGGATCATCGCGCGGGGCACGTCGCGACGCGGGTCGTCGAACTCGGACGCGGCGTAGACGGCGGCGTTCCAGCCGCTGAACGCGAACGTGACGAAGAACAGGCTGCCCGCGAAGGCGGGCAGCAGCTCGGCCGGCGGCTGCGGAGGCGTCCAGGCCGGCCACGCGCGCGGCGCGTGCGCCATCCCCACCGCCACGAACCCGACGAGCAGCGCGGCGACTTCAGGAACACCAGCGCGTTCTGCGCGCCGGTCGACGCGCGGAACCCCGCCGTGTGGACGGCGGTCAGCGCGATCACCAGCCCGCACGCGAGCGGAAGCGGCGGCACCGCCGGCCACAGCGTGCGCGCGAAGTGGCCCGCGGCCAGCGCCGAGGCGCGATGGGCGCGAGGAGAACCCGACGAGCAGCGACGTCCAGCCGGCCAGGTAGCCGGCGAAGGGTGCAGCAGGTCCGAGAGGAAGCGGTACTCGCCGCCCGACCGCGGGCAGACGCGGACGACCCCGCCGTAGGCGATCGCACCCGCGAGCGCGAGCGCGGCGCCCACCGCCCAGGCCAGCAGGATCACGCCGGGGCGGAGCTGCTGGGCCATGAAGCCGGCCGACACAGAACACGCCGGCGCCGATCATGTTGGCCACCACCAGCCCGACGCCGGAGCCCAGGCCCAGGCGGCTCCGCGGAGGCGCCACGGGCCATGCGGTCAGACCCGCAGGGACACGGACACGCCGTCGCGCGTGGGGTTCACGAACGTCTGGAAGCCGGGGTGCGCGAACAGGCGCCGCGTGTACTCGCGGATGCCGGCGGTGTCGGGCTTGCCGTCGTCCTCGCCGGGCAGGATGCGCCCGGACCAGAGCACGTTGTCGCTGATGAAAGGGCCGCCCGGACGCAGGTGCGCGTGGGCCAGGTCCACCGTCTCCGGGTAGCCGGCCTTGTCGATGTCGTTGTAGACGACGTCCCAGGTCCCGCCCACGCGGCGGAGCGCGGCCGTCGCCTCCTCCTGGTGATAGGTCACGCGGTCCCAGACGCCGGCGCGGCCGAGGAAGTCCCTGGCCAGGTCGACGTTGTCGGACGACAGCTCGGTGCAGTGGACCTCTCCGCCCTCGCCCACCGCTCGCGCGAAGTGGAGCGCGGAGTAGCCGTAGCCGGAGCCCAGCTCGAAGACGCGGCGGGCGCCGATCGCGCGCGTGAGCACGATCAGGGAGCGGCCGACCAGCGGGCCCACGATGGGGAACCTTCTGGCCTTCCCCAGCTCCTCCATCTCGCGCGCACGGCGTCCTCGTCGTCGTAGAGACGACGCAGGTACTCTTCAATGTCCTGGTTGACGATGGCTGGCATGCCCGTGAGTTCACCACAAACGGGCGGGTTCCCACAACGGCCGTCCTCGTGAGCCGGGCACTCCCAGGCAGCGCCGCGCGTCCAGTAGTCCGAGAGCGTGATCAGGAAGAGGATGGTCGGGAACGCGATCGACACCACCACCACCATGCCGATCAGGCGCGGGCTGTACTTCACGTGCATGAAGAACAGGATGACGAGGGTCGCCTTGCTGCAGGCGATGGCCAGCGCCACCGGCGTGTTCATCCAGCCGAAGTCCATGCGTGCGCGGCCCACACCGTGAGGGCGGTGCCGAACATGAGCGCCGCGAAGACAGCCAGGTAGACGGGAAGCGGGACGACGTGGGGCCCGTGCCCGTGGTCGGACATCAGTGCTTCCTCTCGATCAGGTACAGCAGCGGGAACAGGAAGATCCAGACGATGTCGACGAAGTGCCAGTAGAGGCCCGCTCATCTCCACCGGCGAGTGGTAGTCGGGGCTGAACCGCCCGCGCTGCGCCATCCACGCGATCACCGCGATGATGGGGATGCCGATGATCATGTGCAGCGCGTGCAGGCCGGTCATCGCGAAGTAGAGCGAGTAGAAGATCTCCGCGGGGTGGGCGTTCGGCTCTTCCCAGTGGAAGCCCGGGCCCGGGCACCAGGTGGTGGTGAACTTGTCCGCGTACTCGACCACCTTCACGCCCAGGAACACGCTGCCCAGCAGGATGGTCAGGATCAGGAACAGGACGACCAGGCCTCGCTTGCCCGTGGCCGCCGGCCGCGCACCGCCAGCGCCATGGTGAGGCTGCTGCCGATGAGCACCGCGGTGTTGATGCCGCCCAGCTTCCAGTCCAGGTGGTGGCTGGCCTCGGAGAAGCCGGCGAAGTACGAGGTGGCGGTAGACCGTGTAGGCCAGGAACAGCCCGCCGAAGAACAGGGCCTCCTGCGCGAGGAACACCCACATGCCCAGCGTGGCGGCGTCCTTCTGGGTCTCCAGGTCCGGGAAGTGGTGCGCCAGCGCGGGATGGTGCGGAGCCGCGTGCGCCGCCAGCCCTGGCTGGTGCGTGGCCTCAGACAACGATCACCTCCGGAGGCCGCGTAGTGGTACGCCTCGTCCGGCACCACCGGCGGCGTGTCGAAGTTGGCGGTGGAGGGCGGCGAGGCCGTCTGCCATTCCAGTCCCTGCGCGGCCCACGGGTTGTTGGGCGCCTTCTTGCCGTAGCGCATCGACCAGGCCAGGTACACGGCCGGGATCAGGTAGCCGAGGCCCAGGATCGACGGCGCCCGCCGAGGACATCACGTTCAGCACCTGGAACTCGTCCGGGTACGACGTGGTAGCGGCGCGGCATGCCCAGGTAGCCGAGGATGAACTGCGGGAAGAAGGTGAGGTTGAAGCCGACGAAGACCACGATCGCCGCGACACGCGCGCCCAGCACTCGGAGTACATGCGGCCCGGTGATCTTGGGCCACCAGAAGTGCAGGCCGCCCAGGTAGCCCATGATGGCGCCGCCCACCATGATGTAGTGGAAGTGCGCGACCACGAAGTAGGTGTCGTGCACGTGGACGTCGAGGCCCATGGCGGCCAGGAACAGGCCCGTCAGGCCGCCGATCGTGAACAGGCCGATGAAGCCGCAGGCGTAGAGCATCGGCGTGCTCGAACGAGATCGACGCCGCTGGTAGAGCGTGGCCGTCCAGTTGAACACCTTGATGGCCGACGGGATGGCCACCGAGGAAGCTGAGGGACGAGAACACCATCGCCGGCGTAGGTCGACTGCCCGGCGACGAACATGTGGTGGCCCCAGACCAGGAAGCCGACGACGCGCGATGGCCAGTCGACGACATGGCGATGAACTCGTAGCCGAAGATGCGCTTGCGCGAGAAGCAGGTCGACCAGCTCGCTGATCACGCCCATCGCCGGCAGGATCATGATGTAGACCGCCGGGTGCGAGTAGAACCAGAACAGGTGCTGGAACAGCACCGGGTCGCCGCCGCGCGCGCGGGTCGAAGAGGCCGAGGTGGAACGCGCGCTCCGACGCGCCACCATCAGGATCGTGATCGGCGATCACCGGCGTGCCCAGCACCTGGATCGATGCTGGTCGCGTAGTGCGCCCACACGAACAGCGGCATGCGGAACCAGGTCAGGCCCGGGCGCGCGCATCTTGTGGATGGTGACGATGAAGTTGAGGCCGGTGAGGATCGACGAGAAGCCGGCGATGAAGATGCCGAGGCGCCGCCGAGCACGACGTTCGTGTTCGAGAAGGCCGTGCTGTAGGGCGTGTAGAAGGTCCAGCCGGTGTCGACGCCGCCGTGGACCATGGCGCCAGATCGTGAAGACCGCGCCGACCATGTAGATGTACCAGCTGAGCAGGTTCAGCGCGGGAAGCGCGAGGTCCTTCGGCCCCGATCATGATCGGGATCAGGAAGTTGCCCAGCACCGCGGGGATGGACGGGATCAGGAAGAAGAACACCATCACGATGCCGTGCATCGTGAAGATCTTGTTGTAGGTCTCCGACTGCACGAGGTCGCCTGGCGGCGTGACGCAGCTCGAGGCGGATGCCCACCGCCATGAGGCCGCCGAGGAAGAACATCACCGAGATGCTGATCGAGGTAGAGGATGCGCGATCCGCTTGTGGTCGGTCGTGAGCAGCCACGACTTCCACCCGTAGTCCGCGTTCAGGTAGTTGAGGCGGCCTCGGGTCAGGCGCCTCGACGAGCGGCGCCGCCTCCAGGCGGCGCTGTCGCGTGCGTCGTCGCAGCACCGACTGTCTCTGCGTCATGGGCGTGCTCCGGGGCGCGAGTGCCGGCGCGGCGGCCACGGGCGGCGGAGCCCCGCCGGTCCCTTGAGCCTCGAGGGTGCGCACGTAGGCGACGAGCTGCAGCAGCTGCTCCTCGCTCACCAGCCCTGGAACGTCGGCATGATCGGCTGGTAGCCGGCCACCACCTTGGCCGAGGGCGTCACGATCGACTCCCCGGATGTAGGTCTCGTCCGCGGTCGCGGTGCCGCCGTCGGCCAGCGCGACCTGGCTGCCGAACACCCCGTCCAGCGCGGGCCGCGCGCGCCTGAGCCGGCGCGGTGGCACGTCACGCAGGCCAGGTCCTGCGAACAGCTTCTCGCCCGCCGAGGCCGAGCGAGCCGCCCGAGGCCTGCCGGCCAGCCAGGCCTGGAACGGCCGCCGGCTCCAGAGACCACGATGCTCCCGATCATGTTCGGAGTGGCGCGTGCCGCAGTACTCCGCGCAGAACAGGGTGGTAGCGGCCGGGCCGCGTGGCCTCGAACCAGGTCGGTCGTAGCGCGCCGGCAGCGCGTCCTTCTTCACGCGGAAGGCGGGGCACGTAGAAGCTGTGGATGACGTCCTCCGAGGTGAGCGTGACGCTTCACCGGCACGCCCCACGGGCACGTGCAGCTCGTTGATCTCGCGCTGGCCGGTCAGGTGCTGGAGCTTCCACATCCAGCGCTTGCCCACGCACGTGCACCTCGATCGCGTCCGTGGGCACCGGTTCAGCGTCAGGTAGAGGTTCGTGCTCCAGAAGAGATGACGCAGACGATCCCCAGCGGGATGAGCGTCCAGGTGAGCTCCAGCGCCAGCGATCCGTAGATGGCGGGCGACGATCGCCCGCCGAGCGCCGGCGTGTAGCGGACCGCGAAGCCCAGCACCATGAGGCCGATCAGCAGGCTGAAGAACGCGGTGAGCGCGATCAGGAAGAAGTACAGCGCGTCCACGGAGCCCGCGTGGGTGGAGGCCTGCTCGGGGAAAGGGGAAACCGGACCACATGGCCCAGGCGCTCGCGCTCCCGGGCGCGGTCGCGCGGTGCGCCGCCCGCTCCCGCCGCCACATGACGAAGATGAAGGTCCCCAGCGCTCCCAGCGTGAGCAGCGCGGCCGCGCGCAGGATGCGCATGATCGCGGTCGCCGTAGCGGCCGGTCATGGGGTCGTACTGGTAGCAGTAGAGGACGGCCTGGTCGACCAGCCCGCCCACGCGTCCCTCGGACGCCTCGACCGGCGCGAAGCGGAGGTCCTTGGGCGCGTACTCGATGCCGAAGAGGTAGGCGCGCGATGCGCCCGTCCGGCGTCAGCGACGACGAGGCCGGCGTGGGTGCGCGTACTGGCGGCGCTCGGCGTCCCACGCGCAGCGGAAGCCGATGGCCTGCGTGAGCCGCGTGATGTCGGCGGGCTCGCCGGTCAGGAAGTGCCAGCCCGCGCCCGCGTTCGGACGCACGTAGCGCTTGAGGTAGGTCTGCTTCTGGCCGCGGCCAGCCTGCGGGTCTCGCGCGGCTCGAAGCTGACCGTCACCACCTCGTACTCCTTGCCCGCGTCGAACGCGATCGCGTTCAGTGGCGCTGACCAGCCCGTTCAGCGTCATCGTGCAGAGCATGGGGCAGTCGTAATAGACGAGCGCGACCACCAGCGGCTTGCGTCCGTAGTAGTCCTGCAGCCTCACCGCGCGGCTCGTCCTCGTCGCGCAGCGCCGATGTCGCCAGGCACGCGCTGGTCGAGCCGCTGGTCGAAGCCGACGTCGCGCAGAGCCGGCGGACGCTCCTGCGCGAGCGCCGGCGCCGCGGCCGCCAGCGCACCCAGGAGCGCCAGGACCCGCGCGCTCACGGATGGCCTTCCCGCGGCGGCGCGGGCGACGCCACACGTGGCCGGCGGCGAGGTCCGCACGGGCAGGCCGCGCTCGAGCACCATCTTCATCGCCTGCTCGATGGGGACGCGGGTCACGCCGGTCGGCTCTCGTCCACCCACCCGTAGCTCTCCAGCAGCGCCTGCTGCTTCGCCTTCAGGGCCGCCCAGTCGGCGAACGGCTCGCCCCTGCAGGCGCGGCTCCGGGGCCTGCCGGTTGGGCTCGGTAGCCGCGGATGGGCGGCGGGGCCGCGTCGCTCTGGCCTGGCGCGCGACGAGCCCGTGCAGGATCGGCACCAGCGCCAGCGCGACCGCGACCGCGACCACCGCGATGCCCACGCCCACGCGGGTGACGGCCTTGAGATCGGCATCCGTCTTCTCGTACTCGATCCTGGGCCCGCTCACGGACGCTCTCGCCTCCAGCAGCTCCTTGATCCCCGGCTCGCCGACGGGCAGCAGGGCCGCGCGCAGCTTGCGCCCAGACGAGGAACAGCCAGCGCGCCGCCCACCGCCAGCAGCGCGGCCAGGTCCAGCCAGTGCGGCTGCAGCCCCGGCGCGGCGCCGCCGTGGCCGCCCGCCAGGTCAGGCGCGATCAGCCAGTACAGGTCCACGGCGCGCACCACGAGCACGAGGCCCCGCCAGCACCGCCAGGCGGGATGCGTTGCGCTTCAGGTCGCGCGACAGGAGCACCGCGAAGGGCAGCTACGAAGTGGAACAGCACCAGCGCCAGCGCCAGGTACTGCCAGCCGCCCTGCAGCCGCAGGATGTAGAACGGGATCTCCTCCGGCAGGTTCCCGGCCCAGATGATCATGGAACTGCGTGAAGCTGATGTAGGCCCACAGCATCACGAAGGCCAGCATCAGCTTGCCCAGGTCGTGCACCTGCTCCCTTGCGCAGCACCCGCGAGAGCGGCCCAGGTCGCCGATGCGCGCCACGCACACGATCACTGAAGGACATGGCCGACAGCGCCTGGCCCACCATGAACAGCACGCCGTAGACGGTGGAGAACCAGTGCGGGTTGAGGGACATGCCCCAGTCGATCGCGGAGAACGTGATGGTGAGTCCCATCAGCAGCAGGCCCTGCCCCGCCCGCGGCCCGCGCAGCCGGCGCGACGTCTTCAGGTAGTTCCCGCCCCGGTCCAGCTCGTCCGACCAGCGCGCCTGCGAGGTACAGATCAGCAGCCAGCACCCCGGAAGTAGAAGACCGAGCGGGCCAGGAAGAAGGGCGCGTTCAGGTAGAGGGCCCAGCGCTGCAGCAGCGGGTCCGCCGCCACCTCGTCAGGGCGCGCCCACGGATAGACATGGGACAGGCCGAACGCGACCGGCAGGAACACGACCGCCAGGTACGGCAGCGTGCGGGAGCCGGCCTCGAGCAGGCGGCGGATCACCAGCCCCACAGGCCGCCCGTGAGGTCGTGGATGATGCGTGATCGAGAGGCAGCCCAACGCGATGCCGGTCCAGAACAGGAACCCGAACAGCCAGGAGCGTAGGAACTGCTCGGCGTTCGTGAACCACCCGAACGCGCACACGGACGAGGCCCAGCCCGCACCGCCACCAGCGCGCCCCTGGGCGCGGTCCACGGCCGGGGGCCTGCAGGTCCTGCATCAGTGGTGTCCCGGCGCCTGCGGAGCAGCCGCGGGCGCTCCCAGCTCGCGCGCGCTGGTCCGGCGGCACGTCCTGGAGCGTCGCGTGCTGGCTCTGCTGCAGCGCGCGCAGCGTAGGCCACGATGGCCCAGCGGTCCTCGACCGGGATCTGGGCCGCGTAGCTGGGCATGGCGCCGAACCCGTTGGTGATGACGTCGTAGAAGTAGCCCCGGCGGCTCGGCGCGCACGCGGTCGACGTGGAAGGACGGCCGCCTTGCGGAACCCGCGCGACACCACCATCCCGTCGCCGTAGCCCGCGAGCCCGTGGCAGGGCGTGCAGTAGATCCCGTAGCGCTCGCGTCCCGCGGCCATCACCTTCTCGGTGACCGGGAACGGGAACGAGTCCGCCAGCTGGCCGTTGACGCGGCCGGTGTAGAGGTGCGCGTCCTCGCGCAGCCGGCCGCGCGCCACGGTGCCCTCCACCAGCGGCCGCGCCGACCGCCCGTCGCCGAAGAAGTCCGACCCGCGGTAGGGCTTGTACTTCGGCTGGTCGTGCATGTCCTGCCGGCACCCGGACCCGCAATGGCAACGAGCCACAGACCACAGAGACACAGAAGCTGACGAACGAATCGACGCGCGGAGTCTTCTGTGACCTCCATGTGTCTTCGTGCCTCTGTGGCGTCCGTTGCCGTGGCGCATCAGTAGTCCACCTCGGCCACGTCGATCACGCCGGGGAGGGCGCGCAGGAACTCGCGGCGTCTCGCTCGCGGTCGAACTTCGCGTCGCGGGCCTCGATGCAGATGAAGAACTTGTCGCGGACGCGAGCGCGAACGTCGGCACGTTGAACACCGGGTGGTAGGGCTCCGGCAGGCCGTTCAGGCCAGCACGCCCAGCACCGCCGTGAGCGAGGCGAAGAGGATGGTGCCGTCGAAGGTGGGCACGATGAAGGCGGGCCAGCCGTGCAGCGGGCGGCCGCCGATGTTCATGGGGTACTCGATGACCGCGCTCCAGTACGGCGAGGCCGTACACGGCCAGAGCAGGCCCACGATGCCGCCCAGCAGCACCAGCAGCGGCAGCGGCGAGTAGTGGAAGCCGCAGCGCGTCGACAGCTCCTCCATCGGGTAGGGCGAGTACGCGTCCACCTTTGCGGTAGCCCTGCGCGTGCACCTTGTGCGCGGCCTCGACCACGTCGTGCGGGCGCGCTGGAACTCCGCCATCAGCCCGTAGACGTCCGGCGTGCCTGGCCGCGGCCCTCATGAGTGCGGCTCCCCGCCCTCGCCCTCGGGCAGGATGCGTGCGCATCTCGAAGATCGAGATCACGGGCATGAAGCGGATGAACAGGAAGAACAGCGTGAGGAACAGCCCGATGGTGCCCAGGAACGCGGACCAGTCGTAGCGGGTGCCGCGCGTACGATGCCCCAGGACGACGGCAGGAAGTCGCGGTGCAGGCTGACGGCGATGATGACGAAGCGCTCGAGCCACATGCCCACGCCCACCACCAGCGAGATCAGGAACAGGAACACGGTGTTGGTGCGCAGGTTCTTGATCCAGAGCAGGTTGGGCGTGAGGACGTTGCAGAAGATCAGCAGCCAGTAGAACCACCGCGTACGGGCCCGGCTCATGCGGTTCGCCATCATGAACTTCTCGTACGGCGTTGCCGCTGTACCAGGCGAAGAACGCCTCCATGGCGTAGCCGTAGGCCACGATGAGTCCGGTGGCGAGCATGACCTTCGCCATGTTCTCGAGGTGCTTCATGGTGATGAAGTCCTCGAGCCCGTACAGCCTGCGCAGCGGGATGGCGAGCGTCAGCACCATGGCGAACCCGGCGTAGATGGCGCCCGCCACGAAGTAGGGCGGGAAGATCGTCGCGTGCCAGCCGGGGATGATGCCGGCCGCGAAGTCGAGCTGACACGACCGTGTGCACCGAGATCACGAGCGGCGTCGGCGAGCCCGGCCAGGCAGCAGGTACGCGCCTCGTAGTTGTGCCAGTGCCGCGCCGAGCCGCGCCAGCCCATGGCCGCAGCATGCCGTAGACGATCTTCCAGGTCTTGCTCTTCGCGCGGTCGCGCAGCGTGGCCAGGTCGGGGATGAGGCCCGACGAACCAGAACAGCGCCGACGACGGTGCCGTACGTGCTGATACCGCGAACACGTCCCAGATCAGCGGGCTGCGGAAGTTCGGCCACAGGCCCATCGTGTTCGGGTACGGGAACAGCCAGTAGGCGGCGAGCCACGGGCCGGCCGGTGTGGAAGATCGGGAAGATGCACCGCGCAGGCGACCGCGAACAGCGTCATCGCCTCGGCGAAGCGGTTGATCGAGGTGCGCCAGTCCTGCCGCAGCAGCAGGAGGATGGCGGAGATCAGCGTGCCCGCGTGGCCGATGCCGATCCACCAGACGAAGTTGATGATGTCGAAGCCCCAGCCGACGGGGATGTTGATGCCCCACACGCCCGACGCCCGTGAAGAGCAGGCACGCCCAGCGCGTAGAGCAGCGCCTGCAGCAGCACGAACGAGATGCGCGAAGCCGACGAACCAGCCCAGCGGCGTGCGACGCTGGAGGGCCAGGCTCGCGATCTTCTCGGTGACGCTCGCGAGCGTGTGGCCGGGCGCGCGATGAGGGCGGTCGTCTCGCTCTGCAGCGCGCCGCGGCGTCCTGGCGCGACCTCGGCCACGCCACGGGATCTCCGGGTTGGGGTTCTGCACCGACCGCCAGGTAGGTGGTGCGCGGCCGCGTGTTGAGCTCGGCCAGCAGGCCGTAGTTCCGCGGCGCGGCCTTCAGCTTCGACACCGCGGCTCTGCGGGATCGTTGACGTCGCCGAAGACGATGGCCTCGCGCCGGGCAGGCCTGCTGCGCAGGCGGTCTGGATCTCGCCGTCCCTGCATCGGCCGGCCCTGGTTCGCGCGCGTCGATGCGTTCACCTGCTGATGCGCTGCACGCAGTAGGTGCACTTCTCCATGACGCCGCGGCTGCGCACCGTGACGTCCGGGTTGCGCAGCAGCTTGAAGGCTCGGCGTGTCCCAGTCCTGGTAGAGGAAGAAGTTGAAGCGCCGCACCTTGTAGGGGCAGTTGTTCGAGCAGTAGCGCGTGCCCACGCAGCGGTTGTAGACCATGTCGTTGAGCCCCTCGTCGCTGTGGACGGTGGCCGCCGACCGGGCAGACGCACCTCGCAGGGCGCGTTCTCGCACTGCATGCAGGCGACCGGCTGGTGATGGTCTGCCGGGCTCGTCGGCCTCGCGCCTGCGTAGTAGCGGTCGACGCGGATCCAGTGCATCTCGCGGCCGCGCGCCCACCTGGTCCTTGCCCACCACCGGGATGTTGTTCTCGGACTGGCAGGCGATCGACGCAGGCGTTGCAGCCCACGCAGGAGTTGAGGTCGATGGCCATGCCCCAGGCGTGGCCCTCGTACTTGAACTCGCGGGTATAGCGTGAGGCCCGGCGGCGGCTCCTCGCCCATCTCCGCGATCGCGTGCGCGTCCTTCTCGTACTCCTCGAGGCTGACGACCGCACGGACGGGGCTGCGCCCTCCATGCTCCAGTGGTCCTGCGTGCAGGCGAGGCGGCAGCGTCTCGCCGGTCTTGCGGACCTGCGGCGCCGGACGCCGAACCACGGCGCCGTCGCTCGTGCGCAGCGCGTAGGCGTCGAAGCCGACGCCGTTGCCGACGCGGCCGGCGCGCGTGCGGCCGTAGCCCGAGGTGGAGCGTGATCGACGCCGTCGGCATGGCCGGGCAGGACCCAGGCCGGGCCTGCACGCGAGCGGCCCTCGTAGCGCAGCTCGACTTCGTCGGCGGGCGAGCCGCTCGCGATGTTCTCGAGCGCGTCCGGCTCGGTCGTAGACGCCGACGCCGAGCTTCGCGCCGTGCGCCGGGCTCATGAGCGCCGCGTTGTCCCAGGTGAGCTTGGTGAGCGGCTTGCGGCAGCTCCTGCAGCCAGCCGTTGTTGGCGAAGCCGCCCGTCGCCCACGTCGGGATCGGGGCGGAACGACGATCTCCAGGCCCGGCTGCGGCGCGCGTGGCGCGGCCGTCGAGGCCCACGGCCCCACGCTCGCGGCGACCAGCGTCTCGCCGGCTGACGGCTGCCGGCGCACGACGCCGTCGTGCAGCGCGCGCGCAGCCAGCGCGTCTCGAAGTCCGGCCTCGCCCAGGCGCGTGCTGCCAGTGCGTCGCGCACGACGTCGTAGCCGCGTGCCGCTCGGCTGCGCGAGAAGGCGCGCCAGCACCTCGTGCGGCGGACTTGCCGCCGGTAGAGCGGCGCGATCAGCGGCTGGAGGATCGTGACGGTGCCGTCGAGGGCCCGAGCGTCGCCCCACGCTCCGAGCGGATGCGGCGCGCGGGACGTGCCAGTGGCAGCGCGCGGCCGTCTCGTCGCTCGTGGAGGCCCGAGGTGGACGCGCAGCGGCACCTGTGTCCATCGCCTTCGCGAACTCCAGGTCCGCGGGCGCGCGTGTAGACGGGGTTCGCCGCCGAGCACCACAGCAGCGATGTCCACCTCGCCCGGCCGCATGTCCTGCGACGAGCGCGCTTGAGCGCAGCCGTCTCGGTCGACGGGCTCGGCGCCACGGGCGGCGCTGTAACGTCACGCGTCGTGCCCACGCCGCCGAGCCGCCGCGTTGATCGCGTGGCCGAGCGCGTGCACGGCCGGCGGCTGACTACTCGCCGGCGATCACCAGCGCCTGGATCCCGGCGCGCTTGCAGGTCGCTGCACGCAGCGCCGGCCACGAATCGGTGCGCGCAGCTGGCGCCGCTTCGACCGCGCAGACCGCGGCCCGGCGGCCACCGCGCCGCGCGAAGCCCTCGACCTCGGACCGAGCTGCAGGGCGCAGGCGGTGGTCGGCGCTGCGCGCCGCGTCAGCGTCGGCGTGCCCTCCGCGACGTAGAGCCGGTTCATCGTCGCTGCCGTCGCCGCTCGACCTTCCGGCGCGCGCGAACTCGCGCGATGAGGCGCGCACGGCTGGCCGGGCCGCCGAGACGAAGTCGGCCTCGAGGCTAGAGGATCGACGTCGGCCTCGGCCAGATGCGGTAGTGCGGCTCCGACGGGCTCGCCGAACGCCGAGCACGGCGCCCGGCGCGCGCGTGTGTCGCGGGCGGCCGGCTCCCAGCTGGTGCCAGCCGCGCCTGCGGGAACTCGGCCAGGAGCAGCTCCGCATCTGCGCGGCGAGCGTCGGCGAGGTGACCGTCTCGGTCAGGATGCGCAGATGCCCCGCGCTGCCCAGCTCGCCTCTGAGCGCTGCGAGCGGCCGACTTCATGCGCCGCCACGAACGCGCCCCAGGACGGCGATCTGCCCAGGTAGCTTCACCGTCTGCGAGCGGTCGGGATCGTAGAGGCCGAGGATCGCGGCCTGGCGCGACGGCGTCGGTGGCGCCGAGGCTCGCGGGATGATCGGGATTGCCCTCGATCTTCGGTCGGCCGGCCCTCGTGGCTCTCGACCAGCACGCCCTGCGCGTAGCCGCCGTCGGGACACCGCCGTCGCGAAGAAGCAGCGGCCGGCCCGGGCGACGCATCTCCTCGGGCGGCTTCACGTACGGCACGATCTTCCTCCTCCGGCTGGCGCGTGCAGGCGCGTGTAAGCCGCGCGAGCGCGAGCGACGCGCCCATCAGCGTCAGGAACTCGCGGCGGCCCGTCGCGATCCGTCGAACATCGACGCCTGCTCCGGGAACTCGCGGTGCAGGAACTCCGGAACGCCGGAGTCGTCCGCCAGCTCCTCCAGGCTCTTCCAGTAGCGCGCCCGGCGCGCCGTCGCACGCGCCGGCGGACGCCGCTCAGGTCGATGCGGACTTCCGACGCGGGGTCGCTGCTCATGCACGCTCATCGGTGGCAGCGTGGAGCAGCTCGTCGCGCGGCTTGCACGCCGTATTCTTGCGACGAGCTTGCCGTCCCAGCTCGAGCTGGTTCGGCGGGCGGCTCGTAGGCGACGTTGAAGACCTCGGCTTGCGGCCGCAGGAACTTCTCCGGCGCGCGATGGCACTCGAGGCACCACTCCATCTGGCAGCGACTTCTCCTGCCAGACGAGCGGCATGCTGGTCGACGCGGCCCGTGGCAGGTCGTGCAGCCGACGCCCTTGTTCACGTGCGCGCTGTGGTTGAAGTAGACGAAGTCGGGCAGGTCGTGCACCTTCATCCACTCGATGCGACGTGTCGTTGCGGAAGCTCGCGCGCACCGGCTCGAGCGTCGGGCTCTGTGCTCCAGATCTGCGAGTGGCAGTTCATGCAGGTCTTGGTCGGGCGGGATGCCCGCGAACGCCGACTTCTCGACCGACGTGTGGCAGTAGCGGCAGTCGATCCCCATGCCGCCGACGTGGTGCTGGTGGCTGAACGGCACCGGCTGGCTGCGCGCGCCACGCCGCGCCTGCGTGACGTACGGCGAGCGGTTGACCTCGAGCGTCAGCCACAGCGCGCCGCAGCGACGACGAAGAGCGCGCCGAAGATGCTGACCTTCGACAGGGTGTTGGTGCTGTGATGGAAGATCTGGCAGCGGACGCGGGTCTCAGGTGGGACGGGTCGGAGAATACGGCCAGCCCGTTCGCGAGCGTCAAGCCATTGCGTCGCGGGCTGCCCCGTTTCACGCAACGGAAGTAGCGTGCGCGCCGGGACGACGACCGGGGATCGACTGAGCCCCGCTCGCGGGACCTGCGGGCCTGCTGGCCTTCCTCGCGCTCGTGGCCGCGACCGCCTGGATCCTCTGCGGCCGCCAGCGCGCGTCACCGGCGCCGACGCGGCCGTCGGCGTCGCGCCGGGCCTGGCCGCGCTGGTCGCGGCCTTCTCGACGGCCCTCTCGGCCGTGCGCGGCCTGACGGCTGCCACGCGGGCCTGCTCGCGCTGGCCGCGGCCGGCGCGGCGGCGGCTGGCGGCCTGGCGCTCCGGCAGGCGCCGGTGACGCCCCGAGCGGCCAGGCCCGCGCCTGCCGAGCGGGCGTGGCGGCTCGCGTCGCGTGCGTCCCGGTCGCGCTGTTTGTCGGCGGCCACGGCCTGCACGATCGGCAGCGCGCCGGAAACTAGGGCAGACTTAACCTCGCGTACCACCTAGGCCGCGCGGCTCGGCTACTGGCAGCAGCAGCGCGGTCGCGCCGTTCGTGGCGGGAACGCCCGCGCGGGTCTCGTTCCCGCCCGACGGCAACGTGCTGCAGCTCCCTCCGGTGCTGTTCCTCGGCCACGACCGTTTCTGCGGGCCTCGTGCAGCTCGGCCGCCGTCCTCACCGCGGTCGCCGTGTACGGGATCGGTCGGGGCTGGGCGCGACGGTGTTCGCGTCCTCCTGGCCGGGCTGTGCTGGCTCCGCCATCCCTGCATGCTGGAGCAGGCCGCGCGGTCGATGGTGGACGTCACCAGCACCTTCTTCATCGCGGCCGCGGCGTTCTTCGTCGCCACGCGGCGCACGGAACTCCAAGGCCCGATCGCCGCGCTCGCCGCCGTCGCCCTCGCCAGTGGGGACCAAGACGACCACTGCGGTCGGGGGCGCGCCCTGTGGCGCTCTCGCGCTGTGGCGGCTCCGGCGGATCGGCGGGCGCTCGTCCGCGGCTCCGCATGCTGCTGCCGCCGCTCGGAGGGTCGCAGCGCGCTGGCCAACCGGCGGGTGTGGGCGATCCGAACGGGCTCCGCGTCCATCCGCTGGCGTCGTGCGATCGTCGCCGCTCGCGAGCCTGCGGCAAGAACGCTCAAGCCGCTATCCTGCGGCCGTTCCTGTCCCCCTGGCGCTGCGCGCTGTGGTCGACTGCTGCCACTGCGGGCTGGAAGCGTGCTCGGGCTTCTGGGTACGGCGATCGGCTTGGCTGGCCTGGCGCGCTCACCGGCGTGCTGCTCTGCGCCACGCTGCTGCGGCGGACGCGCGCCGGCCGAGCGAGATGGATCGCCTGGTGGGCGCTCGGCTGCGGCAGCGCGCTGGTCCTGTGCCTCACGCTGCGCGCCGCCAGGACTCCGGTGCTGCGGTTCCTGCTTCCGGCTCGCGGCGGTCGTGACCCCGGCGTTCGCGTGGACCTTCGACCGCGTGGCCGGTTCCACGCGCGCGCGCTGGCCGTGGCCGCGCTGGTGGTGAACCGGCGTCTCGCTCCTCCCGTGGCACCGGGAGGGCGCCGAGCGCGCGTTCCGGCGCGCGCGACGGCCGCTGGCTCGCGCGCAGCGAACGGTACGGTCCCGGAGCTTCGAGCCCTCCGCCCTCCCGGTCGGCGCGCTCGACCTGGGGCCCGCGGCCGCGGCTGGGCCTCCTTACGCCGGACTACTTCCCGAGGGGATCTTCTTCGGTCCCGGCTACCGCAACCGGCTGGTCCCGCTGTCCTACGCGCCGCCGCGCGGCCGCGCCGAGCTGACGCGCTCGACCTGGACGCGCTGTGGGTGACCACCTCTACCGAGGCCTGCACGGTCGTCCTCTTCGCAGAGGGAGTTCGCGCGGCCACCGGCGCGGCCCCAGCGCAACCGTCACGCGAGCGTGTCGACACGTACGACGAGGACTCTCCGTCCGCAGCCATTCCTGAGAGCATCGAGCACGTGGACCTGAAACCGACCGTGGCGCGTAAGCTGGCGGAGCCGGGGTCCGGCTGGGGCGTGGCGTTCCGCAACGTTCGCGGCGCGCTGGTGGTGAAGGGCACGCGGCCCTCGGGTCGACACGCAGGCGCTCTGCGGCCTGCCCTGACGCGTCAGGCGCGACGGACCGGCGACCCGGGCCGTGCGCAGGCGGCCCTCCAGCGTGTCGAAGGGCTCGCGCCACCAGCGCGTCTCCACCGCGGGCGGCGCGTGGCCGCTCGGCATCGCGCCGATGGCCTGGTTGCGTCCGGGAGCGCTGGCCAGGGTAGAGCGCGCGGTCCACCAGCACCGGCGTCGCCTCCCAGGACACGGCCGAAGGGGCCCCGGATCCACGGCAGCGCGGCCCAGCCGATCGAGCAGGTGCGCGTCAGCTGCAGGCCGTCGCCGAGGTCGAACGGCGTGCCGCCCACCGCCTCCAGGAGGCGGCCCGCGAGCTGCTCCGGGCCTCGGCGCGCTCGGTCTCGCGCGCGACGATCAGTGCGAACCCTCGCGCCGCCCCACCGCACCACCAGGTCCGAGTCGCGCAGCACGCCCGAGAGACGGGCCGCCAGCGTCACCAGGAAGCGATCCCCCACCGGATGGCCGTGCCGGTCGTTGACCTCCTCTTGAAGTGGGTCGACGTCCACCAGGAAGAACACGAGGTCCTGGTTGGCGACCTCTGTCGCCGCGCTCGCCGCCGGCGTAGGCGCGCATCACCCGGCGGACGTTCTCGGCCACGACCTCCGTGAAGTAGCGCCGGTTGTAGCCGCGTTGCGTGGTCGCACCGACGCTTCCTCGAGCTGCTTGTTGGCGCGCGCCAGGTCGGCGTTGCGGCCGCTGACCGCCTCTTCCAGCCGCCGGCGGTCCGCGTCGAGCGCACGTGTCCGCAGTCTCACGAGCCCGGCGCCGACGGTGAGGATGGAGGGCGGCGACTTCCCAGCCGCGCCCAGGCGGTCTCCCACCAGGGCGGCATCACGGAGAACGTGAACGTGGCGGGCGGCTCGGAGGCCGTCCCGTCGGGCGCCAACGCCATCACCTGAACCGGTAGCCCCGCCGCCCAGCCCGGCGAAGCGCGCGCCCGTCTGCGTCGTCTCCTCGAACTCGTCCTCCAGGCCGACGAGCCGGTAGCGGTAGCGCACGGCGCGCGAGGTCGCGGAACGTGAGCCCCGACCAGGCCACCGTGAGCGAGCGCTCGTTGCGTGCGAGCACGGGCCGGTCTCTCCAGCGAGAGCCCGCGCTTCGTGGACTTGACGTCCGTGATCGGCGACCGCGGGTGCCGTGCCGGTGCCCGAGGGCTCGCCCGGAGCGTAGCGGGACCAGCCCGGCGGCTGGTGCCCAGCCAGACGACGCCGCCCGCGTCCGCGAAGAACGCGTTCTGGTCCATGTCCTCGGTGGGCAGCCCGTCCGCGCGCGCGAAACGGCGCCGCTTCCGCCCGTCCGCGGCGAACAGGTCGGAGCCCCCTGTCGCTGCCCACCCAGGGCTGGTCCGCATGGAGTCGCGGCTGACGAACAGCACCTTGTCGGAGGCGGTGGCTCCCGGCGGCGCCAGCTCCAGGAACTCCAGACGGTCGCCCAGCACGCGAAGGCGCGACACACCTCCGCTCGCGGTACCGGGACGACGAAGTGAGCCGTCCGGCAGCCGCACGATGGACGCGAGGAAGTCCTCCTTCCAGCCCGTCTGCCCTGGTGAAGCGCCGCGGCGCTTCGCCGGTGGCGCGCGCGGCCTCGCGGCCGACCGCGATCAGCTCCGCCGTGGCCGGTCTCCGCGAACGCGTAGATGCCGTCGCGTGGGACCACCAGGGAGCCTCTGGCCTGAACGCGGTCCCTCCGGGTGCGAGCCGGTAGGGCCCGCTGCTTGGCTCCCGCCCACACCTCGCCGTCGGGACGCAGGTGGAGCGCGATGACCTGGAAGTCGGACGGCGAGCCGCCGGCCATGCTGTATCGGCGCGGCGCGGCCCTCGCCCGGCGCGAAACGCGTCACGCCGCCGGGCCAGGAGCCCGCCCACATCCCGCCGTCCGGCGCGGCGGCCAGCGCGTAGACGAGGTCGCCGGCCAGCCCGTCCCGCTCGCGCCAGGTGCGCAGCGTCCCGCCTCGCGAGGTCGAGCCGGTTCAGTCCCTCCCCTGGGTGCGCGACCCAGACCGCGTCCGTGCCCGTCTCGCGCGCGACCGACCAGACGACCTCATGCGACAGGCCGTCCGCCAGCCCCCAGCTCGCGAACTCACCGCGCCCGAGACGTTGCGCCAGGCCCACGCCGCCCAGGCCGACCCACAGCGAGCTCCTCGCGGTCCTCCAGCGCCGACAGGGTCACGTCTCGGGCAGGCCCTCGCGCCGGCCGAGCAGCCGCCACGCGTCGCCGACGCGGCGGGCGACGCCGCGGACGTCGGCAGCAGCATCCGCCCCGCGGGTCGCGCTCCAGGCGGCCGGCCGTGGCCCCGCGGGCAGCTCCGTCGTGGAGCGGCACGAAGAAGCCGCTCGGCGTCGGACGCATCCACAGGCTGCGCATCGTGCGCGCGAACAGCCGGCCCTTCGCGTCCACCCCTACGCGGTCGATGCGCCCGCCGACGGCGAGGCCCGCGTCGGTCCCGATGTCGCGCCAGCCCCCGTTGTCGCGCTCGAACAACCTGGCCTTCGTAGGCGACGGCACAGATGACCCTCCCGCGTACACGGCCGTGGCAGAGGGCCCGGTGACGCCGGGCGGCGGCGGCTCGGCTTGGAAGGTGCGGCCGTCACCCGTCAGCAGGCCTTCTCGGTGGCGAGCCAGAGTCGCGCCCCTCGGACGCAAGGCCGAAGACGGTTCCCCTCGGGCACGCCGTCCGCCTCGGTGAGCTCGCGGAAGCGCTCGCCTCGCGGCGCCGCCAGCCCCGAGCGCGTCGCGACGTAGAGCGAGCCGTCCTCCGCCTCGTGCAGCGCGAACACGCGGGTGCTGTGGAGGAGTCCCTCCGCGCGGCCGTACGGGGCGAAGGTCCGCCCGTCGAAGCGTAGAGCCCGTTCTGGGTGCCCACCCAGAGGAAGCCGACGCGGTCCTGGAGCAGGGCCTCGACTGTCAGGTTCCCGAGGCCCTGGTCTCCTCATTGAATACGCGGAACGCGAGCCGGCCCTCGGACGGGGGGCGCCGGCTGCGCGGCCAGTGGGCAAAGCCGCCGCGCAGCAGGAGCGACATCGCGCGAGCCGCACCGTTCACCCCACTCGAGGCACGCCTCTAGGGTGCCGAGACAGCGGTCGCCGAAGTCGCCGAGGCCGGGCAGGATGTACTTGCGGTCGTTGAGCGCCGCGGTCGAGCGCGGCGGTCGTGAACACGTGCCGTCCGGCGCCGCTCTTCGAGGTGCGCGACGCCTTCGGGCGCCGCCACGATCGACAGCAGGCGCACGTGGCGCGCGCCCAGCCCGCGCAGGCCGTCGACGGCCATGCGCGGCCGAGCCGCCGGTGGCCAGCATGGGGTCGAGCAGGAAGACGATCGGCATCGCCCAGGTCCTTCGGGGCACCTTCTCGTAGTAGCGCCGGGCGACCGCGGTCTCCTCGTTGCGCTCCAGGCCGAAGTAGCCGACCTGCGCTCTGCGGAACGAGCTCCAGGAACGCGTCGAGCATGCCCGAGGCCGGCCCGCAGCACGGGCACCGCCACGACGCGGGACGCGATGCCGCTGACGACGGCGCGCTCCAGGGGCGTCTCGATCTCGCTCGCCGCGGCGCGCCAGGTCGCGCGGTGGCCTCGGCCGCCAGCAGCACGCTCACCCGGCGGGCCAGCCGGCGGAACTCCGTCGCAGGGTGGTCTCGCTCGCGCAGGCGCGCCAGCGCGTCTTCGACCGACAGGGTGCCTGACGACGGTGGAGGGGCATGGCGGGCGCGGGAGGATAGCACGCCCGGCTGGCCGCGCCCGCTGCGCTATGATTCGCGGGTCATGAGGCTCACGTCGGACGAGATCGAGTACATCTCGCGCAAGATCGTGAAGACCCTGGTCGGCCGCCGGCAACGCATCGAGGTCGGACTCCGAGCGCCCGGCTGGTGGAGGGCATCGGGCGGGTGATCACCGAGGAGCTGATGCGTCGAGGACCAGCTCAACGAGGAGGTCCGCGAGGTGCTGGTCGCAGCACGCCTCGGAGATGGAGCGGTCCGAACATCACCTACACCGAGATGTTCAAGATGGTGAAGAAGAAGCATGGCCAAGGAGAAGGGGCATCATCCTGTGAGCGGCACGCGGACGCATGAAGCTCCCGCGAGAAGGTCATGCGCCTCTCCCACCTGATCCTCGAACCACCTCGAACCACGACGAAGAGGTCGAGTTCTTCGCCGACCCGCAGGAGATCCGCGGCGAGATCTTCCGCCTGATCGATCCGACGAGATGCAGGCCGACGAGGCCATCGACGCCCTGGTGCGCCGCAAGATCGAGACCCAGAAGCGCGCACATCGTCGAAGGCTCCGACGAGTGGGACGTCCTCTACCGCAAGTACTACGAAGAGGAAGTCGCGCCAAGCACCGCAAGGTGATGCCGTAGCTCCGCGGACCAGGCACCCCGCCCACCACAAACATCGGCCCGCAGGTCGTCTCGACCGGCGCCCGGTTTAGAGCGCTCACATCGATTCTCATCTTGCCGGCCGGCCGCGGCGAGGCCCCGATCGTGGGATGTGCACCCGCACGTCCTCCTCTCTGGCCTTCCGCTCTACGGTGAGCGTCCGCGGCCACGCCCTGGCTCGTCGGGTGCCCTCGACTCTCCGCGTCGCGGAGTACGCGACACTCCCTGACGCTCGCGCGTGCGCCTGCGGCGCGATGTCAGCGCGCACCCGGTCCACTTGTCGCGCGAGTTCTGGAGGCGCTTCGGCCAGCCGCTGGGCGAGTACGTCAACCGGTTGCGTGTGCGCGACGCCTGCGTGAGCTGCTGCGGCGGGGACCCGAGCGCACCCGCCGCTGGCGGAAGTCGCGCTCACGACCGGGTTCGCCGACCAGAGCCACCTCGGCCGCGTCTTCAAGCGGCTCGTCGGCTGCTCTCCCGGCGCCGTTATCGCGAGCGGGCCTCGCTCGTGGCGGTGACGTCGCTCCCCTCAGGGCTGCACCGCGGGAGGATGATGTGCGTGTACAGGGAAGTCGACCGGAAGCGGGGCCCACGCGCTGTCGTCGGAGCTCCCCCGTCACGATCCACCACCAGCGCCAGGCGCGGCACGGCGAAGATCCACTGCCTCGCGCGCGCCCGCGGTGGCCGCGATGATGTCGCCAGGGGAGCGGCCCGCGGGTTCATCGGGTCGTCCAGGGCGAGGAGCCACCAGAGATAGCCGTAGTCGACGGCGTGGCTGCCGAGATAACCGGCGGGCGCGGGCACGAGCCGGGCGGTGCTCTCGCGGATCCAGGATTCCGGCACGACCTGGTTCCCGCCAGCGGCGCGCCGTCCACGATGAGCGCCCAGCTTGTGGCCATGTCCCGGGGGCGCAGGTCGAGGGCCTCCTCCCATGCGGCAGTGACCGTCCGGGAAGACCGGGTGGCCCAGGTGGCACCGCGCACCCCGAGCGGACCAAAGAGACGCGAGTCCGCGAAGCGATCCCACGCGCTCGCCCGTCACCGCGCCGACCACGCCGCCGAGCGGGATGGGGCCGCCGCCTCGTACTCCCAGCGGGTGCCGGGCTGCTCGCGCGATCGGCCAGTCCAGGACGAAGCGCAGCCAGTCGCTGGCCGCAGCCGTTCAGGCGCTCGAGCGGCGACCCGGCGTAGGGGTCACTCGCTCCAGTTCAAGCCGGACCGCATGGTCACCAGGTCCGCCAGGGTCAGGCGGCGCTTGCGGTCGTCGTCGCCCGCGACCGGCTGGTAGCCCGGAAGAGGTCGAGGGCGCGATCGTCGAGCCCGACCCGGCCTTCCGCGATCGCCAGCCCGACCAGCAGCGAGAGGCCGCCGCTCTTCGTCACCGACTGCACGGTGTGCGCGCGACCCTCCGGGACCAGCCGCCGAAGTATCTCCTCGACGACGAGGCGCCCGTGCCGCGCCACCAGCAGGCTGTCGACCGTGCCGTACTCACGGCGGCGGATCCTCGCGATGAGGTCCAACAGGGGCGCCGGATCGACACGGGCCTCGCCGAGAGCGTGGCCCACGGGCCATTCCGCGCTGCCTGGCAACGGGCGTCAGGGCGGCCCGGAACGTCCCGTCGTCCCGGGCCGTGCGTGAAGACTCGCCGCACGCCGGAGCCGGGAGCAGGGCGGCCGCCACACCGAGCGCCTCGAGCCGCCACTCATGCCGGGAAGCGTAGCTCCCGCGCGCGACGCGTTCTAGAACGAATGCAACCCTCATGGGTCGACGCGGACCGGGACCTCGAGCGTCACGCTCTCGAGGCTTCTCGCAGCCGGCTTCGGTGCAGGCCTGGAACAGCACGCGCACGCGCAGCGGCGCTCGCCCGGCGGGACGTCCGGCGACAGCGTGACGCGGATGGGCACCGTGCTCGCGCCTTCGTAGACGGCGATCGGGTCGCTTGCTCCATGCGAACCGGCGCACGCGGGGCTCGGGATAGCGCGGCGCCACCTGGCGCGCGCCCCCTCGAGGGGAACGCTCACCCCGAGGCCGGTCGGGTCGCGCGCCGCCGCCGCGCGTGACCACGAGGCATGTGCCGGAAGCCGCCGTGAGCGCGAGCGACATCTCGAACGTGCCCCGCCGGCGCGCACGGGCGCGGCGGGCCGCGGGCTCCAGGGTGACGGATCCGCGCGTCTCGCGCGCGCGGGGGCGGTCGGCTCCGGGCCTTGCGTCTCGCGCGCGGGACCCAGGATCGCGGCGGCGGCCCCGGCCAGGGTCAGCAGCCCGCGGGGCGCGCGCCGCGGTCGCCCAGAACGCCTCGACCGTGCGGCGGCCCAGGTCGCGTACCGCGTCTCGCCGGTGACGCGCGCCAGCCGGCGGCAGCCTGCGCAGCGTCCCCGTTGGCCGAGGCAGTGCGCCGTCGAACGCGTGCTTCACGCGCACCGGCAGCGGGTCGTCGCGGCGTCGGTCAGGAAGAAGCCGCCCGCGCCCGCGTCAGGAACCGGCCGATGGCCGCCTCCGCCAGCGTCTGCGGCTCGGTGCGCCAGCGCACGTCGTCGGTGGTCTCGTGCAGCTCCAGCAGCCCCTCGACCAGCGCGGCGTAGTCGTCGAGGAACGCACTGCCGGGCGCGCCCTCGACGCGGGCGAGCGCCGCCGGGCCGCGCCAGCCGGGCGGGCACCGCCACCGCCGCGCGGACGGCCGCGTCGCGATCGCCGTCGCGGCCGAGCAGGCGCGCGGAGAGCGCCAGCGCGCCGATCGCCAGCCCGTTGGCCTGCGAGATCACGCGCGCGTCGGCCGTCCCGGCCGGCCACAGCCGTCCGAGTCGCGCGCCTTCAGCAGCCGATCGGCGGAGCGCGCGGCCTCGGTCCGGTAGGCCCCGCTCCCGGACGCGGCGTACGCACGCGTCCAGGTCGCGAGCCGCTGCGCCTCCTCGGCCGTCGGCTCCGCGGGCTCATGCCCCGCGCGAGGCGCAGGTCGAGCGCGGTGGCCGCGAGCTTCAGCAGCTCCGGGCGGCGCGCTCGCTCGTGCTCGGCCAGCAGGTAGCGGACCGCCGCGTGGGGCAGCGAGCCTCCGCGCGGCCCAGCTCGACCAGCCCACGACCGAGCGGGTCGCGGATCGTAGCGTCCGCGCCCAGCGCACAGGGCGCGGAGGGCGTCTGGGCCGCGCGCAGGGTCTCCAGCGCGGCGGCCGCGCGGGCGTCAGTCCCAGCGTGCGGTGCGGAAGGCGGACACGGCTTCCGTCGCGAAGCGCTCGAACGCCTCGGGCTCCATCGCCTTGGCGCCCGCACGCCCGAGGTACGGGCGGCCATCCGGGGTGAGCGCGACCAGCAGCGGGTAGCCGTCGCCGCCGCCCAGCTCGCGCACGGCCAGGCCGAACAGGTCGGCCAGGTCCGGGCGCAGCAGGTGGTCGGCGCGTGCCGGCACGAGAGTCGCGCGCGATCCGCTCGGCCACGCGGGCGTCGGCCCGTCCCGCGGCCTCGGGCCGCCACGCAGGACGCGCAAGCGGAGTCGTTCACGAGCAGCAGGACCGGCCGGTCGGACTGGCGCGACTGCTCGAAGAGCGCCGCCGACCAGTCGGAGGGCTGGCCCGCCGCCGCGGCCACGAGGAGGATCGCCAGCGGGCTCACGAGGAGGCCCGCGCGCCCAGTCCGTCGTAGGCCGCGTACTTGTACGCCTCGCCCAGCGTCGGGTAGTTGAAGACCTCCTGGATGAAGTACTCGATGGTGCCGCCGAAGTGCAGGCACGCCTGCCCGACGTGGATCAGCTCGGACGCCATCTCGCCCAGCACGTGGACGCCCAGCAGCTTCAGGTCCTCGCGCGCGCGGAGCACGAGCTTCACCAGGCCCGCGAGGTCGCCCACGATCTGCCCGCGCGCGTTGCCCCGGTAGCAGCGCGCGGCCGACGCAGTAGTCGATCCCTTCTCGCGGCCGACTCCACTCCGTCTCGCCCACCGGCCGCGATCTCGGGGATCGTGTAGACGGCGCATAGTGGCAGGAGCGACGACACGCGGGTCTTGAAGTCGAACGCATGGCAGACGGCCACGCGGGCCTGCTCCATCGACGTGGCGGCGAGCGCCGGGAAGCCGATCACGTCGCCGGCCGCGTAGATGTGGGGCACGGCGGTCTGGAAGCGCTCGTTCACCGACAGGTGGCCGCGCAGACCGGCCGTGAGGCCGCGCGTTCGCGAGGGCGAGCGAGCCGGTGGCGCCGAGGCGTCCGGTCGCGAACAGGACGTCCTCGACGCGCAGCTCGCGTCCGCTGCTGAGACGCGCACCACGATCTCGGACGGCTCCGAGCGCCACCTCCTGCAGGCTGTCGCCCAGCACCACCTCGAGCCCCAGCAGCTTCATCTGCATGCGCAGCCGCTCGCCGATCTCGTGGTCGAGGAAGGGCAGCAGCCGGTCCTGGCTGCCCACCAGGACGACTTCGATGCCCAGCGCGCGGAACGTCGTCGCGTACTCGCAGCCGATCACGCCCGCGCCGATGATCGCCATCGACCGCGGCAGCGTGTCCATGTGCAGGATGCTGTCGCTGTCGTAGAGCCGGTCGGGAGCCTGCGGCGCGCCCTCCGGCCAGCTGGGCGCGGAGCCGGTCGCGATCAGGATCGCGGACCCGGTCAGCAGCCGCTCGCCCGACTCCCCGTCACGCGCACGGTGCGGGATCGACGAACGAGGCGGACCCGCGCACCAGCTCGATGCGGTGGCGCTCCACGTTCGCCTGCACCAGGGCGCAGCGCGCTGCACGACCTCCTGCGCGCGGAACATGAAGTCCGGGACGGTGATGTCCTTCTTGATGCTGTAGTCGATCCCGTACAACCCACGCTGCCGCAGCCCGGAGAAGTAGAGCGCGGTCTCGCGCAGGTCTTGCTGGGCACGGTGCCGGTGATGATGCCGGCGCCGCCCAGCTCGGACGCACGCTCGACCAGCGCGACGCGCTTGCCGAAGTAGGCCGCCCGGGCGGCCCCCTTCTCACCCGCCGGGCCCGGAGCCGATCACGACGAGGTCAAAGGATTCCACCTGGTTGCCATCCTGAAGGAATGCAGATTGTACAATCTGACCGGATGTCAAGGCTCGCCACGCGCCGTAAAGCCGGGTTAAAGGCGCGCACGGAAGTTGCACCAGGACCAGCAGCCGGGGTCGGCCCGGCTTCCCAAGGACGGATCCAAAGGAGGGCGGATCGGCGTTTGAGCTGCTGCTCGTGGTCGTGGGCCTGTTGGCTTTCGGTTTCGTGTATCTCCGGCGCAACGGCAGCCAGGGCATGCCCGAAGTCCCCTGCGCTGGGCGACGTGAAGGAGAAGCCGGGCCAGGTCGGCGACAAGCTCCGCGAGACGAAGACGACCGGTTCGGTCAAGGCGGCGCTGGAGCTGCGGCGAGCTGCAGCCGTACTCGTTCAACGTCGATTCCGCCACGGATGGGGCGGTTACGCTGAAGGGCGAGGTCCCGAGCGGGGACTGAAGCGCCTGGCAGGCCAGGTGGCGGGCGCGGTGCCCGACGTGGCGCGCATCGACAACCAGGTGCGCGTGAACCCCAGGCCGTGGCGCCCTCCCGGAAACGACCGCACGGTCGGCGAGAACCTCGACGACAAGACGCTGGAGGCGCGAAGGTCAGCCCTGGCGTTCTCGCCTCAACCGGGACCTGAAGGGCACGGACATCAAGGTCAGCGCCTTCAAGCGCACCGTCACCCTCACCGGGCAGTGGCGGCGAGCGAGGCGCAGCGCCAGCTGGCGGTCGGCATCGCGCGAGACGACGGGCGTCGCCGTCACCGACCAGATCGGCGTGTCCGGAGCGTCGGTTCCGCGGCGGGCGAGCCCGCCGTCAAGGCAGCGGCCGCCTGCAGGCGGCGCTGCGCGCGAACGGAAGCCTGCGCCCCACGCGCTGAGCGCCGGAGAAGAGAGCGGGCGTCTGGTGCTGCACGGCAAGCCGGGTGAAGACGTCCGCCGAGAGGTCGACCTGGCCGGCCTCGGTCGCGCGCGAACGGCGGCGTGCGGTCCCGCTGAGAACCGTACCCCCCAGTTTCCCAGGAACCCACTGACACAATTTCTGAGCTATAGTCTGAATGGGGCAGCGCCCGAACAAGGAGGACGTTCCATGACACGTGAGAACGACAGCCACACCGGGCTCGTCGTAGCCGGCGTGCTCTCGCGCTGGCCACCGTGGCCCGGGCGTGGCAGGAGACCCTCCCGCGGACCGGCGGACACCACGCTGTGACGACGGCAGACGAGGGAAGCAGAGGCTTCAAGCACCTGGACGACGACCTTCGACGGCAAGGATTGTACGAGGTTCATCCCTTCACCTCGAGCTGCGGGGGCACGACCGGGCTCTTCCACATGCCCAGCGCCTACACGCTGCCCAAGGGGAAGTTCTCCTCTTCAGCCTCTTCCGCGACAACCTGGACACCGCGATCCCAGGACGAGGACATCTCCATCCACGGGCTCTCCCTCGGCTATGGAGCCACCGACAAAGCTGGAGACCTTCGGCAACTTCGGCCCAGAGACCGGCTGAACGCCGACGCGCTCTTCCAGGCCGGCTTCGTGAACGACTTTCCCTTCGTGGCCACGCCCTGGGAGAACCGGGGTGGGCGACGTCAGGCTGGGCGCGAAGTACAAGTTCCTCGACGACTACCGCGGCGACCTGGCGTGGGCCTCGCGCTGGCGTAGGGTTCGTCAAGCTGCCGGCGGCCGACGGGGCCAAGGGCCCCGGGCACGCGGGCGAGTCGGCGTTCGGCGGCGACATCATCGTGCCGAGAAGTCCACCAACGGCAGTCGCGGACATCCACGGCTCGTCTGGGCCACGCCAGCGTCATCGACAGCGACCCGGACGACGTTCGGCGGCCGCCCAGATGCCATCGGCGGGCTGTTAATTCGAACGTCTTCGTTTCCTCGCTTACCGGGATCGCAGCCGCGAGCGCCGAGGTCTCGATGCGGCACGAGCTGCTGGGAGCGCGGGCGACGACGACAACTCTGAACCCACGAAATCGCCTCGATCCTCGTGGTCGGGCCCGTGGTGTTCGATCAGAGCGGGTTCTTCATCCGGCCGGCCATCTCCTGGAACCTGAACTTCAACGACCGCGGCCTGAACTCGGGGTCGCAGAGCTGGACCGGCCGCCACATCTCGATCGGCTACCACCCCGGCGGGCCGTGCCGCGAGGCATCACACGCCGCCGCCGCCGCCGCCGCCGCCCACCAACGGCAACCCGACGGTCTCCTGCGCGGTCGAGCGCTCGAATCGCTGCTGCCGGGTGAGAGCACGGGCGTGCGCCCACCGCCTGCCATCGCCGACGGCGACCCCATCACGTACGACTGGAGCGCGACCGCGGGCGGAGCGTGTCCGCGGACCGGCCCGGCCGCACCTTCAACAGCGCCGGCATGGCGGCCGGAGCGTCTTCCACCGTCACGGTGCGCGTGTCCGACGGCCGCGGCGGTCAGCAGCTCGGCCAACTGCCCCTGGCGTGAGCCGCGCCCAAGTCGCCCGCGACCGACCACCACCTGCACGCTCGGGCGGCTTCCCGCCCAACCGTGACCGCCTCAACAACGTCGACAAGGCCTGCCTGGACGACGTGGCCAGCCGCCTGCGGCCAGGATCCGCGCAGCACGGTCGTGATCGTCGTCGGCCACGCCGACAAGGGCGAGAGAAGACGCCGGAAGTCATCGCGCGCAAGCGCGCCAGAAGCCACCAAGCGCTACCTCGTCTCCGGAGCGCGGCGTGAAGAGGCTCGCATCTCGGTCCGCAGCGCCGGCGCCAGCAAGCCGCTGGACACCGGCTAGCGACCGCCGCGGCCCGCGCGCGCGCAACGCCGTGTGGACGTGATCTTCGTGCCGGAGGGCGCGACCGCTCCGAGGACTAGGTCCCTCGTCGGATCCTGTCTCACGGGTTGTTCGGGGCGCGGCCCCTCGGGGACCACGCCCCCTTCGTTTTTGCCACAGTTGGCGGGTCGACACATGAAGCTTTCCTGATCGGCGCGCTCGCCCTCGGCGCGGTCGGCGCTGGCGGCGCTGGCTCGCGCCGCCGGAGTGCGGATTCCGGTGGGCCCGCCGGGCGGCGACGCCCGCCTCCGGAGTCGGCCGATCCGCGCGATCCCTCGCGCGTCTACCTGGGCATCAGCCGACGGCGTGTTCTATCGCTCCGGAAGACGGGCGGCCGGCGCTGGCGGCGGCTGAGCCCCGGCTTCCCCCTGCGAGGCAACAGAGCCTCGACGACATCGTCATCGATCCCGGAGGGGCGGTCTCTACGTCGGCTACTGGACGGTTGCGACCAACGACGGCGGCGGCGTCGCGCGCAGCCGACGGCGGCGAGACCTTCACGGTTCTGCCCGGCATCGAAGGCCAGGTCGTGCGCGCCCTGCGCTCGCGGCGCCCGTCCGCCCAACGTGCTGGTGGCGGGCACGCTGTCCGGCGTGTTCCGCACGGGCGACGGCGGCAAGACCTGGCGGCGCATCAGCCCCGAGGGGCACACCGACCTCAGGAACGTCGGGTCGATCGCGTTCGATCCCGGTGACAGGCCGACGCCATCTACCACCGGCACCTGGCACCTGCCCTGGAAGACGCGCGACGGCGAGTCGAGCCGGTACCCGATCCTCGAAGGGGATGATCGATGACTCCGACGCGATGACGCTGACCGCACGCGAAGCGCCGCCGGTCGTGCTACGCGACCGCCTGCGGCGGCATCTACCGCTCCGACGGACGCGGCCGCGCGGTGGACAAGATCCGGCGGGATCCCGTCCGAGCAGCCGGCGGACGCGCGCGTTCGCGCAGGACGCCCGGCGATCCAACCCTGCTGCGCTGGCACCACCGAAGGGCTGTGGCTCTCAGGACCTGGCGGCGCGCTGGTCGGCAGGCTACGCGCAACGACATCGTGATCAACGCGGTGCTGGCGCAGCCCAGCGGCGCGATCCTGCTAGGCGCGGAGCGCATCGGCGTGCTGCGCAGCGCACGACGGCGGCGCACCTTCCTGGCGTCGAACGAGGGCTTCTCGGAGCGCGCCGTGACGCGTCGCGTTCGACGAGCGGGCCGGACGGATCCCGGCGGGCATCTGGGGCGACCGTCGCGCACGGCGGCGTGCTGGTGGCGCCCGACCCGCGCGGGCCCCGGGCCCGCTGGGCGAGGGCCTGAGGACGTGACGGTGCTCGCGCTGGCTCTGCGCGGCTCGGACGTGCTGGTCGGGACAACGACGACGGCCTCTTCCTGCGGACCCAGGCCGGCGGCGCCTGGCAGCGCCTCCCGACCGTCGTGAGCTGAGGAGAAGCGCACCCGCGGGTGAACGACGTGGCGGTCGTCTCCAACGACGAGCTGGTGCTCGCCACCTCGCGCGGGCGCTGCGCACCGCGGACGGCGCCGCAGCGTGGCAGAAGGGTGGTCAACGTGCCCGGCCTCGGCGCTCGACGGTCGCGGTGACTCGCCCCGGACCCGCGGCCTGGTGCTGGCCGCCTCGACGATCGGCTTCTACCGCAGCGTCGAGCGGCGGGCAGACCTGGTCGCCGGCGGGCGGGATGTGGACGGCGCCGAGCCGCACCACCTGCTCTTCCTTCCGACGGACGACACGATCGTGTTCGCGGCCACCTCGCGCGGCCTCTTCCGCTCGCGGGACCGGGGCGTCACCGTCCGGGCCTGGCACAAGCGTGTGCCCTTCTCACGGACTCATCGGCCTCACCTCGCACGTGTGTGGGCGATCCTCGCACGCGAGCGACTTCGCCACCGGCGTGCGCCGCAGCGCCGACGGCGGCGACACCTGCGCCGCCTGATCGCGGACGGCCTGGTGACCGAGCGCGCGTGGACGCTCGCCGTCGATCCCAGCGCGCCCGATCGCGTCTTCGCGGCCACGCCCAGCGGTGGCCTGCACCTGCTCCGCCAGGCCGCCACGTGCACGCGGCCGGGGATCCCCGGAGGCGACCGGCTCCAGCCGGGCACCGCCTGGACCTGTACGCCGTAGCCGTCTCGAGGTCCGGCGCGCGGCGCGCGCGGGAGGATGAGATCTCATGATGCTCTCCCGCACTTTCCGCCGCTGCCCTCGCTCCCGGGATGCGAGGAGCCCGCACCGGCCGCGCGGCGGCGGCCGCGACCTCGAACCAGGCGCAGATCGACGAGGGCCTGGCCGCGTTCAAGCGGGAAGCACTCGCCGTGGCCAAAGCGCCACTTCCAGGCGGCGGTGGACGCGAACCCGAACGACGCGGCTCGCGACCTTCACCCCGCGCACACCGTGTACAAGATCGCCGGAGTCAAAGCGCCCGTTCCATCCGAGAAGCAGCAGGCGGCCGAGCTGTTCGACACGGCGTACCAGCTCGACCTCAACTTCAAGCCCGTGGGCGCCTCCGCGCAGCCACCCTCTCCCCTGGCGGCGGTCGCGCTGGTGCTGGTTGGCCGGCGCGGCCACCGCGCGAAGTCCCGGACCCGGACCGAGCCCTGGTGCGCGTGGCGCAGTACGCGCGAGCGCGGCAGGTGGACCGCCCTGGCGGCCGAGATCAGCAGCCCTGGAGGTCCACGCCGACGCCGACCCGCGCCTACGTGATCGTGGACGTGGCGAGGCTGGCAGCGCCTCTCGACCTCGGCTTCACGCCCGTCGTCGACGAGGCACTCACCGGGCGCCATGACGCGGCCGCGCGCGCTGCGCCCGGCCAGGTCGAGGGCATCCCCGGGTTCCCTGCTATCGCACGGTCGAGGAGACCTTCGCGTCCGCGCAGGCCCTGGTGTCGCCCATCCCGACCTCGCCACCTGGGTGGACGCGGGCGACTCGTGGGAAGGCGACGGCGGCGCGGCCTGCCGCGGGCTACGACATGATGGTCCTGCGCCTCACGTCGCCCGCGGTGCGGGGCCAGCGCCCGGCTTCCGTTCGTCAGCTCGGCCATCCACGCGCGCGCGAGCGCGACCGCGGAGCTCACCACCTTCGCCGAGAGTACGCCGTGAACCAGTACGGCGTGGACCCCGACGTCACCTGGATCCTCGACCGCAGCTGAGTCCACCTGATGCTGCACGCCAACCCGACGGCGAAGCAGCGCCGAGGCCGGCGAGCCGTGGCGCAAGACACGAACGGCGCTCTATTGCGGCGTGGCCAGCACCAGCCGCGGCGACCCGGAACCCGCAACTTCCCGTTCGAGCGGGGCTGCCGCGGCTGGATCGAGCGGCACGCCCTGCAACGAGACCATATCGCGCTGGAGCCTCCCCGCTTCGGAGCTGAGACCAGGCCACGCGCGACTACGCGACCATGCTGTGCTGCTGCCGGCTGGGTGGGCGGTAACCGCCGCCGCCGGCTGACGCGCGCGGCAGTTCCTCGACATCCACAGCTACGGCCAGCGCCTGATGGCCGTGGGTCGAAGCACCAGTGGCGCTCAACGGGATCGCGCTGCAGACGCTGGGGCGCAAGCTGGCCTTCTTCAACGGTCACAACCGCACCAGGCATCGTACCTCTACGCGACCGACGGCTCGACGCGCGACTCGCGGTACGGCGACCGCGGCGTGGCCTCTTCGTTCACGTTCGAGGTGGGCACGGACTTCTTCCAGGGACTGCGCCTCGTTCGAGTCCACCATCTACCCGACGAACCTGCAGGGCGCTCCTCTACGCCGGGCGCGCGGTGCGGCGGCCGTTCGAGTGGCCCGCGGGGCCGGAGACGCTGTCGGTCGCCGCGCAGCCGGCTTCCGGTCGTCGCCGGAGCCGCTCCGCCACCGCCGCGGCCGACGACTCGCGCTTAACTCAATCGAATCGGGACCGAGCCCGTGCAGAACGTCGTGGCGGCCGAGGCCTACCTCGACACGCCCCCTGGGCGCCGGCGCTTCTCGCGCTGCCGATGGCGGCGAGTGACGGGCTCTCGTGACGAGCCGGATCGAGCGCCGGCGTCCAGTTGCCACGCTTCGGCAGACCGCGGGCTGGACCGTCGGGCTGGCACCTTGCTTCGTGCGCGAGGCAGGACGCGGCGAGCAGCTGGGGTCCGGTGGCACGCCGCACGTGCGTGGACGTGTCCGGTGCCGGTCGAGCGGCCGGCATCACGGTCGAGTGAACTCTGCGCCAGGGCAGCCCGGCAGCGGCCTTCCGCAGATCAGGTGCTTTCCGCCGCGGCCAAAGCGGATCGGATGGTGGTTGCGTCCAGCGGTGCCAGCCCGATGGAGTAGCTCAGCCGCTCGTGGTGGTCCGGCGCGCGCCGGCGTTGAAGGTGGAGACGCGGCGGAGCACCACGGTTGCGGCTGGTCGCGGAGTGACGGCGCGAGCTCCGCCCGCACGCGATGCAGCCGGTGCGCTGACCTGGCGTCCGCGCTCGTCGGGCCGCAATGGCGGCGGAGCGGTCTGGGCAGGTGCAGCCTGCACTTGAAGGCGCCTGGCAGGGGTCGAGGATCGCAGGACCGCGCGCACCGTCTTGCGCCGGGCACGACCCAGACCTCACTTGGCGGGGTCTCGCCAGGATCCTCCGCGCGCTTCTCGACAGCGCGAGCGCCCAGCGCGGATCCACGGCTCGGGATCGCGGCTGCATCATCTGCGCGCGTAACGCGTTCCGCTTCTCAGCCGCCGCCCTCGAGCCGCCGGATACGCCGCAGCCTCGTCGCCGCCACGTCTGGTCCGGCTCGCCAGTTCGGTGCCCGCACGTGCCCGTTAACGCAGTGCCCGTTCCGATCAGGCCCGGGTCAGGGGGACGGTACTGGAGAGGATTGCTCAGTCTCTTGCTCGGGTCCGGTGCGGACGACCACCGGCCGCATGGAGGCCGGCAGCACTGAGGGGCCCCGGCGTTCGGGCGATCCACGTCGCCTTCGCGTCGAGGCTGAGGTCGCGCCGGACCGGCCCCTCGAGCCCGATGATCGCGAGGTGAAGCGCCGTGCCAGCGGCGCCAGCGAGGTGGTGTTCAGGATGATGCCGACCTGCAGGCGGATCAGCGCATCAGGCGAGGCGAGGTAGCCCAGCCCGCCCTGCGCCGCCTGCTGGCCCGAGACCTGGCGATGCCCAGCGGGCCCATCATCGTCTTCGGCGAGAGCTTCGACGGTCACCAAGCGCCGCAACCCTCGCGGTCAGCTTCGTCTGCTGCCAGGTGGTGCGGCACCGCCTTCTTGCGGATCGCGGCAAGCCGAGGCCAGCGCATCGGGATCGTGCGTGGCCCGATCCGATCCTGAAGGCCTCGGCGTCTGCCGCCGCGGGCGTCTGCCAGCGCGAGCGCTCTGCGCTCCCCGGTGGCACCTCGAGACTGCAGCGGCGGCCCGCGAGCTGCCCACCGCCTCCGACGCAGGCTCGGGGAACGACCTCACCGGCTAACCTCCGACCTTCTAGCAGCCGTCGCCGCGGCCTGCACGCCCGCTTCCCTCCGCCGGCATGTCCGGAAGGGCACCACCAGCCCAGCGCACGGCGAGAATCCCCGATGTGTGCCCACCGGTCCTTCGTCCGATCGAGTCCTGCGCGCGCACGACGCCTGCGGGTGACCGGTGTGCGTCCTGGTCCCGCCGCACGACCAGCGTGATGCCGGTGTCGGGTCGGATCGAGATGATGGTGAGGCGTCTTCCCAGGTCCCATCGCCTTGCCGTCCACGGCGACGAGCTCGTCGCCGGCCGCACGGCGGGACCAGCCTGCTCTCGCGAGCTCGACCGGGCTCCCACCGCGCCGACGACCGGCGCCGCCATCGTAGTGCGTCCACCGACTCCAGAGCCGCTCAGTGTAGAGGCGGTCGAACACGCCGATGGTCAGAGGACCGCGTTCATGAACGGCCCGCGCCACGGTAGACGAGGAACCTCTGCCAGCGCGGCCGCGCGGTGAAGTCGCGTCCGTCGCCGAGCGTGGCTGGTGTCCTGCTCAGGTGGTCCTCCGGCTCGCCTTCGAGCTTCACGTAGCCGCCCAGTGAGACCAGCCGAGACGCGGCAGTCGGTGTCTCCCCACTTGAAGCCGAGAGCCGCCTGCCGAAGCCGAACGAGAAGATGAAGACGCGCATGCCGAACGCGCCTGGCGGTGATGAAGTGGCCGAACTCGTGCACGAAGATGATGATCGCCCGCACGATTGAACACGGACCGCGGTGCTCTGCAGGAAAGTCCATGGCTGCCTCTAGATCTGCCCTACGAGCCGGCGCGCGACCCTCGCGGCCAGCGTCCCGCCCGCGCGGCGATCGCGGCCCGGCGTCGGCCTCACGAGCACGTTCCTCGAGGCCTTCAGCGTCGCAGCGGCCGACGCGCCTCGAGCACCTCGCCGACCGTGCTCCGGGGATGGCGGTGAAGGGATGCGTCCGCTCGAGAAGGCGCCACCGCCTCCTCGTTCGCCGCGTTCAGGACCGCGGGCGAGCGGTGCCGCCCGGCCAGGCCTTGGTAGCGCGAGGCCCGAGGCTGGGGAAGCGACTCGTGGTCCGGCGGAGGTCGGAAGTCGAGGCGCAGACGCGCGCGCGTGAAGTCCATCCCGGGGATGGCCGCTGCCAGCGCTCCGGGTAGCGACAGCGCGTACTGGATGGGCAGCGCGCATGTCGGTGACGCCCAGCTGGGCCAGCACCGTGCCGTCCACGAACTCGACCATGGAGTGGACGACCGACTGCGGGATGGATCACGCACGCTCGACCCGCTCGCCGGGGCACGCCGAACAGCCAGCGCGCCTCGATCACCTCCAGGCCCTTGTTCATGAGCGTCGGCTGAGTCGATCGTGATCTTGCGGCCCATGGACCACGAGCGCAATACGTA